>OHCZ01000008.1_pt1:5000-125829 | contig 125829 bp, 78 predicted proteins | sample 1566891 | NCBI WGS metagenome assembly OHCZ01 (sample SAMEA3879510, study PRJEB24766) | human gut metagenome | biome: human-associated habitat; feature: feces | place: USA | collected 1985/1987
CGTTTGTCTTTGATAACCACCTGTAAACCAGCGATGAAACATACTTTAACAGTCAAAAAGTTGTCCGAAATGGTTAACTCTCCAATATATTTTTATACCTTTGTCGAGCAAGAAATGAGGGGCAAATACCCCCTATAATAACAACCCACTAAGGCATAGCGTTTTACGCATTGCCGTTTATAAATGACTTTAAAAGAATGATACTAACAGTGGTGAAACGCGACGGTCGTGTCGTGGGATTCAACGAGGAAAAGATACAGGCCGCTATCCGCAAAGCGATGATCCATACCGAAAAGGGTGAGGACGAGCAGTTGGTGGCACGTATCAGCACCCGTGTCGCTGCACGCGGCAAGGAGCAGATGGGCGTGGAGGAGATCCAGGACCAGGTAGAGCGTGAGCTGATGAAGAGTTCGCGCAAGGACGTGGCCCGTGAGTATATCTCCTATCGCAACAAGCGCTCGGTAGCCCGTAAGGCCAAGACCCGCGATATTTTCATGAGCATTGTCAATGCTAAGAAGAACGACATCACCCGCGAGAATGCCAACATGAATGCCGACACGCCGGCTGGCATGATGATGAAGTTTGCCTCCGAGACCACCAAGCCGTTCGTGGACGACTACCTGCTCTCTGAGGATGCGCGTCTGGCTGTGGAGCACAACTATCTTCACATCCACGACAAGGACTATTATCCCACCAAGTCGCTCACCTGTGTGCAGCATCCGCTCGACGTCATCCTGCGCAACGGATTCACGGCAGGTCACGGATCTTCCCGTCCGGCCAAGCGCATCGAGACGGCAGCCGTACTGGCTTGCATCTCCCTGGAGACTTGTCAGAACGAGATGCACGGAGGTCAGGCCATTCCGGCTTTCGACTTCTATCTCGCTCCCTATGTGCGCTATACCTACGAGGAGGAAGTGAGGTCGCTGGAGCAGTTTGAGGGTCACAGTCTCGATGATCTCCGCACGGCAGAGATCAAGGACTATCTGGAGGCTCCGCTCGATGGTCTCGATGGCGACGAGCGCTTGCGCCAGTTTGCCATCAACAAGACTGTGGGCCGCGTCCACCAGGCCATGGAGGCGTTCATCCACAATATGAATACGATCCACTCCCGTGGTGGCAACCAGGTCGTCTTCTCCTCCATCAATTATGGCACCGACACTTCTGCCGAAGGCCGTTGTGTGATGCGCGAGATACTCAAATCGACCTATCAGGGCGTGGGCGATGGCGAGACGGCTATCTTCCCCATCCAGATCTGGAAGAAGAAGAGAGGCGTCAACTATCTGCCGGAGGATCCTAATTATGACCTCTACAAGCTCGCTTGCAAGGTGACGGCGCGCCGCTTCTTCCCCAATTTCCTCAACCTCGATGCCACCTTCAACCAGAATGAGAACTGGCGTGCTGACGATCCCGACCGTGCGCGTTGGGAGATCGCCACGATGGGATGCCGCACCCGTGTCTTCGAGAACCGATTCGGACCGAAGACGAGCGTAGGCCGTGGCAACCTCAGTTTCTCCACTATCAATATCGTGAAGCTCGCCATCGAGTGTATGGGTATTGAGGACCAGCAGGAGCGCGTGGACAAGTTCTTTGAGAAGCTCGACGAAATGCTCGATGTGGCGGCCCATCAGCTCGACGACCGCCTCCAGTTCCAGGCCACTGCCTTGGCCAAGCAGTTCCCCATGCTCATGAAGTATCTCTGGATCGGAGCAGAGCAGCTCAAGCCGGAGGACACCATTGAGCGGGTTATCAACCAGGGCACGCTTGGCATCGGCTTCATCGGACTGGCCGAATGTCTTGTGGCCCTCACCGGGCATCATCATGGCGAGAGCGAGGAGGCACAGAAGTTGGGACTGCGGATCGTGACCCACATGCGCGACCGTGCCAACGAGTTCTCTGAGAAGTATCACCACAACTACTCCATCCTTGCTACGCCTGCCGAGGGTCTGAGTGGCAAGTTCACCAAGCGCGACCGCAAGGAGTTTGGCATCCTGCCCGGTATCACCGACCGCGAGTATTACACCAACTCCAACCATGTCCCCGTCTATTACAAGTGCTCAGCGCTTCACAAGGCCGAGGTGGAGGCTCCGTACCACGACCTCACGCGTGGTGGTCATATCTTCTACGTCGAGGTCGATGGCGATGCCACCCACAATCCTTCTGCCATCATGCGCGTGGTCGATATGATGGACCGCTTCAATATGGGCTACGGTTCGGTGAACCACAACCGCAACCGCTGCATGAAGTGTGGTTATGAGAATGCGGATCCTAACATGGAAGTTTGTCCGAAGTGTGGCAGTACGGACATTGACCGCCTCCAGCGCATCACCGGCTACCTTGTCGGTACCACGGAGCGCTGGAACTCTGCCAAGCTCGCTGAACTCAAGGATCGTGTCACCCATACGCTATAGCATCGTGCGACCTATTAATTGATAGAAACATATAGGGTGGGGGTGTGTCAAAATCGGCTTTTGGCGCACCCTCTTTCTTAAGCATATAATTCCATGAACGAATCTTCCACCAAACTACAGGACACCATCTCCGTCCTTCAGGTAGTCCACGACACGATGGTCGATGGACCGGGCATGCGCACCACGGTCTATTGTGCCGGCTGCCCCAACCATTGTCCGGGTTGTCACAACCCCGAGTCGTGGGACATCCAGCATGGCACTCCCGTCTCTGTCGCCACGCTCCTTGACGAGCTCCTGGCCGATCCATTCGCCGACGTCACCTTCTCTGGCGGTGATCCGATGTTTCAGGCCGAAGCCTTCGCACGCCTGGCCGATGGCTTGCGCGAGCGCAGCCGCAAGACCATCTGGTGCTATACGGGTCTCACCTTTGAGCAGATCCTCACCCATCCCAGCCAGCGTGCCCTCCTCGAAAGGGTCGATGTGCTGGTCGATGGACCCTTCATCCTTGCACAGCGTGATCCAGACCTGGTCTTCAGAGGCAGCGCGAACCAGCGTGTCATCGACGTACCCGCCTCGCTGCGCCGTGGCGAGGTGGTGACAATACCGCATCCCGAGGACCTTTTTTGATGTTGCTTCCCTGTAGGAGGGCAACGAAAACAGCGCACGACACGAACCATGCTTCGCAAGGACTGCATCCTTGTTTTGCAAAGCATAAGAAACAACGGGAGGGAGACAAGCAACCTTGTCTCCCTCCCGTTATTAGAAGTCTATCACCGATTGGCGATAGCACAGGAATCGTAAAACTGTAGGTGTGGGCTTACTTCTTCACCGGACGGATAGAGAAGCCGAAGTAGCGGTTGTAGCAGGTCACCTCCTGTCCGTTGGGTGCTATGCAGAGATACTTGGCCTGCACATTGGCCTTCTCGTTGAGGGAGGAAGTCCAGTAGTAGCCGGAAGCGTTGCTCTGGAAGAGGATGCTGCCATACATACGGCCAGCGAACGGCATGAAGATGCTGTTGCCATTGGGGCCGGTCACTCTAAGACCGCCCACGCCCATGTCGTAGTCCTCCTCCCAGGTGCAGTCTTCGATGAGCTCCTGCATCTCCTCTGGGGTCGGCATGCGCCATCCGTTGCCGAGCAACTGTGCGGCAGCATCGTCGCTCTCGTCAAGCACCTCCTTATTGTCGATGAAGCCGTCGAGGCCGTAGCCCACCGACGAGACATACTTGGTGAGCTGGTTGTAGCTTGTGCCGTGCTTGTAAGTAGCCCATTCATAGTTGTCCTTGCCTTCTATTTCGCCCCATGCGAAGTAGGTGCCGAAGTCCCACGGGTTCTCTGCGCCGAGGTTGCGCTGCGCCCATTTCACGCTCAGACCGAGATCTACGGCCTCCTCGTCGCCTGCCGGCGGCGTGGTGGGCTCTGAGAAGGTGATGCTGTCGGCGTTCTCGATGAGGGTCTTCTCACCGTCCACCCATACATACACATTGTGCTTTGTCTGTGCCTGCATAGCCATCGAGAGTGCACAGGCGAAAAATAAGGTCAGTATTTTCTTCATAATTGTTTTGATTTTTGGTAAAAGTGGGGCCGCTTGCAGCACGCTTGCTTTGGGCGGCCCCTGCTGTTATCAAATGAAAATTAAGATGATGTTTTACTTGATGATGATCTTGCGACCCTGCTCCACGACCACGCCGCGGTAGTCCTTGCCGACGCGCTGTCCGGCGAGGTTGTAGCGAGGCTGATCACCCTGCTGTCCGTTGGCTGTGATCTCGGCGATGCCGTTGACGTAGAGCGTGGCGTCGTTGGAGAAGGAAGACTCGTTCTCCTCGTTGGTGTCGCTCTTGTAGAGGGCCGTCACGTTATAGACATGGTCTCCCGTGTTCACACCATGGTCGTCGAAGGTGGTCTGCGTTCCGCTGACCTCTCCCACGCGCTTGGCGTCGCGGTAGATGTAGTACTTCGTGATTTGATCCTTGGCGCCCACGACACCCTTCTCGAAGGTCACGTCGTCGATACCGAAGAGGAAGCTATTGTTGGCGTCGCTCTTGTGGTGGATAGCGAGGAATTTCGTTCCCTCCTCCACATCAACGGTGATCTCCTTCCAGTTGGCCTCCTCAGAGATGGCGTTCGTGCCGTCGGCCTTGTAAGAGTTGATGAATTTGAAGTCGCTTGTCTTCGTGCCCGTCTTGGAGGAGAGCACATCGAAGGCCTCGTTGTAAGGCAGCACGTTGCCCCACTCATCGACTACCGTCACGTTGAAGGCATAGAACTTGATGGTCTGTGCCTTGCCCGAGAGCTCGGGGGTGATGAGCCAGTTGTCGGCAGCAATCGGCGTGCCTGCCACGCTGTTGGCATAGGGAGCACCAGCAAACTGGGCCCCGCTCTTCGGCGTAAGACCCGGGTTGCTTATCACGACGGGGAATGCGTCGGTGATCATGTCGGGGTTGAAGGCGAAGAAGGCGAGCGGCAGGTTCTGTCCGGGATAACTGTAGTTTTGGAAGAAGCCGCCTGCCAGACCCTTGTCGCCGTCGATGAGCGTCCACTCACCCAGTTCGGGGTCGAAGGCTGCATAGTCCTCGAAGTCCTCGGTGACAACCTCGGGCTGCGGCATGGACGGTCTGCTCCAGGAGAGCTTCACCGTGCCGTCGTCTCCAGGAGCCGTGGCCTTCAGGTCGCTGACGGCAGAGTAGGAAGAGCGGCGGATGCGTACGGTGGCCTCGTCGGTGGTGTTGTCCGTGTCGAGCATGTCGCCGTCAAAGACCACTTGGGCCTTGAGGGTGGCGTTCTCGCCGAGGTTGACGCCAGCATGGAAACTCAGCGTCAGGGTGTCAGACTCCAGCACGCCGAGGGCGCGGGATGCCGTAACGGTATCTACGGGGATATTGTTGCAGTAGAGCACGACGCTATATCCGCTGGCCTTCTCCGCGCCGTAGTTCTTCACGGTCACGTTGGCCTCGAGCGTCTTGCCACCCGTCACGCTCTTCGGAGTAGCGAGCTTGATGGCGGCGAGGTTGTGCTGCTTCTGGTCGAAGACGTTGATGTCGTCGATGCCGACGTAGGTCTTCTCGGGATCACCGTCGCAGATGGCGCGGAACTTGATGAGGACGAACTTCTCGTCGGCCCAGGGGGCGAGGCTCAGTTCCTTGCGCTCCCATCCATCGGCGGTCACCGTCGAGAGGTCATAGGTGTGGAGCTCGTGCTCCTCGGCGTCGGGTGTCTCGATGAGGATGCGCAGGCGGGCGCGCTCACCCTTCTTGGCGTAGAGGCTGAAGAAGAGTTTCGGATTCTCCGCGCCGTTGAGTGCGATCTTCGGCATATTCATTGATACCTCGTCGCCGACCTGGATGTCATATACTCTGTCGCCGAAACCGGTATCTACGCTATACTGTCTCCAGCGCAGGGAACCAGCGTCGCCGTCGGAAGGATTGTCGTTGACGAGCATCCAGCCGGCAGGATTCATGCGGCTGTTGTGGATGTCATTGCCCTCGGTCCATACGAAACCGTTCTCCAGGTGGCCGTTGCTCAGGCTCTCCTTGAACGGGAGCGTGATGGCCGGGCCAACGATGAGCGGGTGGGTGCCGTAGTAGCCGCTGTTGCCCGCGGGGTTGTCGGCACGTGCGCCGAGCTGGAAGATAGACTGCGTCACACCGTCTCCAGCTTGCGACTCGTCGGGATCAATAGGCAGGGTCATCTCGGTCACGCCCGGGTCGCTCGTGGCTACGAGGTCGCCGATGCTCATACCGTAGGTCGTCTTGATCATCTCGAAGAGCGACACCGTGACCTGTGAGGGGTCGACATAACCCTTGTTGGCACCGTAGTTGCGTGCCTCGGGCCACTGTGCGAGCACGTTGTTGCCGTTGTCGAGGAGTTTCACGCCCTCCGGGCTCAAGGGGACGTCGAGTCCGATATAGGCGGAGCGTGATGCCTTCGATCCTTCCTCGCCGTCGAGCAATGCCGTCACACGGTAGCTATGGTAGCCGTTGGAGGGCACGTCGTTGTCTTCGTAGGTGATCGTCTGGCCAGGCTTGCCTGCGCCGAGGGTAGCCACCTTCACGCCATTGCGCTTGATGATGACGCCGTCCACCTTGGAGAGCGGCTTGCCATCGACGGTCGTCGTCGGCAGCATGAAGCTCACTGTAGCCTTCAGCTTGCCCTGCTCGGCAGGAGTCACCTCCAGGTCTTCCACGGCTGCGGGCGACGTGGAGAGCGGCCCCTTCTCGATGCTGAGGTCGTCCAGGAACAGCCAGTAGCGGTTGGCCTCGGCAGTATTGTCGTGGAATCCGAAGCGGTAGGTCACCTCTTCGTCGAACGTCAGATAATAGGTACGGGTCTCGAAGTCGTCTCCCTTCGGCTCAAAGGTCGGCTGGAGGGTCTTCGTAAACTGGGCGGGGTTGTCGCCCTCGCCGTATTTCACCTCGAAGGAGTTGACCCAGTTGGTGGCTGCGTTGCGGATATTAAACTTGATGATATACTGTCTTCCGGGCAGGAAATGGATGGGGGGCGTGACGAGCCAGTCGTCGTTGCCGTTGTTTGCGCTGTACTCGCTGCGCATACTTCCATCGTAGGAATCATTCCATCCCCATGTCAGTCCGTCGTTGTTGGCGTCGATGACCGTGAAGACATCGGCATCATCGGTCGTGGCGAACGAAGTCTCCCAGTCCGGCTCGATGGGCTGGTCGGAACCACGAAGCGGGGCTTGCACCTGCTTGGCGGGCACTTGCTTCTGTTTTACCACCGGCGCGTCCACTCGGGTGAAGCGCGATGCATCAGGGAAGATCACGGGTGTGGGTGTCTTCTGGATTGCTGGTGCGTCGTCCGTCTGTGCCAACGCTGATAGTGAGGCCAGCGACAGCGGCACGAAAGCCAGTCTGAATAGTGATAATTTCGTCATCTTTAATATAATTAGAACATTAAGTGTATGATTTCATTTGATAATCGTCTCACGTCGATAGTCTGTCCGCAAAATTAAGACAATATTTTGATATGACCAACGATTTCTCCTGTTTTTTTCTCATTCCGCACTTTTTGGGACAAATATCGATGCACATTCCCATGAACGCTCTGTTTTTTTACCAGAAATCTCCCGTTGTCAGTCATGAGATACTGCAGAATGTTCACTCTTTATACATGTATGCGCAACCCCAAACGGCCGATAGAGATTAAACTGAGAACGAATGTAAAGTTTTGTTTTAAAAATCATCCCTTTTTGAACACTTTTAAGGAAATAATTGCTAACTTTGCCCCACCAATGAAACAGAACTACCTATTGACCCTGATTATGTGTCTGCTTCTTAGCTCTTCGCTATGGGCACAGGACGCGCGAAAACTCGTTGCCGACTTCGATAAGAAGGGCAGCGTGAAGGCCGCCAACCGCTTCTTCGACTACCTTGATCAGGAGCAATTCACCGACGAAAGAATACAGTTTGCCACCAACACACCCACAGACTCTCTGCGCAAGGAGGTGTGGTATTGGGCTGGAGAGTGGTTCAACGATACCCAGGAGTATGGGCTCGCCCGCCAATATGCGCTCCGCGCACTGCCCCTCTACCGTCATGACAATGCCGCCAAGGGCGACTGCCTTAATCTGCTGGCCATTATCGGTGTGCGGCTGGCCGACTTCCCTGCAGCCGCACAGTATGCCACGCGTTGCGTCCGCATCTACAAGAAGCTGCGCGATCCCGACCAGACTTCCTCCGCCCTCAATACCTTGGCGGGCATCAACCTGGCTGCCAACCACCCGAGACAAGCTGAAAAGCACATCCTGCAGGCGCTGCGCTATGCCTCCCGCGCAAACAACCGACCGCGACAGGCCGTCATCAATGGCATGGCGTCGGAAATCTACTATAAGCTCGGCAATTACCAGCGTTCGCTTCAATATGCGCAAAAGGCATACGTAATCGACTCTCTGCTTGGCAATGAGGGAAAGATGGCCGTCCGGCTCACCATGCAGGGGGCGGCACTGGGCGGAATGAAGCGTGACGACGAGGCCGTCGCCGTCTATCAAAAAGCTATTCCCACGCTCCGCAGCGTGGGCAATATCCACTCCCTCGGCATCGCTCTCAACCAAATGGGTTTTATCCTTTTGAGACAAAAGCAGGAGCAGGCGGCCGTGGAGGCTTTTCGCGAGGCATCCGGCATCTTCTCGAAGATGGGCGACCTCTATAATGGGTGCACCGCCCGCAAGGGCCTCTATGAGGCTTATTGGAACCTCAACCCCGATAGTGCGCGCCATGAGTTGGAGCGGTTCAACGCTCTCCGCGACTCGCTCTACTCCACATCGACGGCCAAGGCGTTGGCTCGCTACGAGGCAGAGTTTGGCAACGATCAGCTGCGCGAGGAGGTCTCGGCGGGTAAGAACGCCCACTTACGTGACCTGCTCATCTCTGCAGCTGTCTTGTTGCTGCTCATCGGCCTTTTCCTTTGGCTGCAGCGCCGTCGCACGCGGGCCCATCGGGCACAGTTGCGCCGACTCTTCCAAGAGTTGCACCGTCTCGAAAGTCTTTCTGCCCCTGCGGCAGCCGAGACCGTTGTGAATCCTGAGTTGACAGCGCATTCTTCCGCTGCTGATACAGAGGAAGGCGCTGCCACGCCCATTCCTTCCTCCCAAACGACACCATCGCCCGATAGTGTGCAACCTTCCGTGGAGTCGTCGCCCGCCGATATGGCCGATACGCTCTGTCGCCAGGTCATCGAGGTGGTGCGATCGGGAATGGCCAAGGGCGAGGTGAGTGTTAGCGCCGTGGCTTCCAAACTCAATATGGGCGAGCAGACCTTCCGCCGCCGCTTTGTCTGCGAGACGGGACAGCAGCCCAAGATGTTCATCACTGCCATCCAGATGGACCTTGCCGCCCGTCTGTTGCTTCAGGATAGCTCGCGCCCCGTGGGCGAAGTGGCACGCGAATGTGGTTTTGACGAGGCCAGTGCTTTCTCCCACGCTTTCAAGAAGGCTTACGCCTGTTCTCCGACGCAGTATCGCCAGAGTGCTTCGCCGGCATAAACTTATATATATATAATAAGGTATAACGCTTCCCAAGGAAGCTGGTTAGTTTTCCTCAAGAATGTCCTGCAAGTCGTGGATGACGGTTTGCAGGCATTGTTGTATTTGTGGTTGCTCCAAATCGTTGATATGCTCGGGCGACAAGGAGGTGAGGGCGTCGAGACAACCCATTTGCATCATCGTGGCAATGGGTAGGAGCTTATGGGCGATCTTGCTGATATCGGTGGTGGAAGAGGGCGTCTCGGTGGGGTTTGCTGCGTCGGTAGAGCTTGTGGATGGGTTTTGTATCTGTTGTAACAAGACGAGATACTGCGCCAACTCCTGGCGGACCGTTCGGACAATCTCCTCGGCCGCCTCGGGGTCATCGTCTGCAAAGGCAACGAGCGGTGCAAAGCGAGGAGGTATGGAGGTTGACTGTGAGGGTGATGGAACTGTATCGGAAACGTGATCCTGCGAGACACCGAGAACCTTGGCGAGCGCATCGACACGAAATGGTTTGAACAGGCAGTCGTCGAAGCCTACCTCTTTCAGCTGGCTGAGGATGCTGCTGTCGTGTGCCGTCATTGCCACTACCCGCATGTGGGTGTGGTTCAGGTGCTGGATGATCTCCATTCCGTTCATCTCTGGCATCTCAATGTCCATGAGCATGAGGGAGGGTTTCTCGTTGTGGAGGGCGGTGAGCGCGTCGGTGACATGATGGCAGACGATGACCTTCTCTGGGGCGATCGGCAGACGGCGCAGCATCTCTTGGAGGAGTTGCAGTTGCAAGGGGTCGTCATCGAGCAGGAGGATTTTGGAGTCTTCCCATTCCGCAGCGGGTAGGGTGGGAGTAGCCTCGGCGGTTTCCTCCATCTCCGCATCCTCTGTTTTCTCTTCTAACGGAATGGTCACGGTGAAGGTCGATCCGTGGCCCACTACCGACTCCACCTGGATCTCACCGTCCAGGAGCGAGGCCAGCTCATGGGTGATGGACAAGCCGAGTCCAGCCCCCTCGATGCCTTGTGCGTTCTTTAGTCGGGTGAAGGCTTGGAAGACGTCGTGCTTCTCCTGCGTCGTCATACCTTTCCCCGTGTCCTTTACCGCCACCGTGAGGTGGAATGCCTTCTCTTCTTCGTTGTCGTTGGCAGATAGGGTCGCCACGACGCTGACGCTGCCCTGCGTTGTATATTTTACCGCATTGCCAACAAGGTTGTCCAATATCTGGCGGAGGCGGAAGGCATCGGCGCGGCAGATGGTACCCTTTCCGCCCTGCTCCGTCTTTCCGTCTGTTTTGTCCTGCCATGCCAGTACCATTTGCAGACCCTTTTCCTCGGCCTTCAGCCGATGGCCTTCCACACACTCCCGAAGTAGTTGCGAGGGCGAGAAATTGACGGGGTGTACCTCCATCAGTCCGTTCTCCAGCTGATGGTAGTCGAGGAGTGAGGCTACAAGGTGGGAGAGGTGTCGCGCCGAACCCTGGATGTGGTCCAGACATTCCCTGCCACGGGGTTGATCGACATAGTCTCTCATTATGTCGATGAAACCTGATATGGAGGCGGCGGGTGCCTTGATGTCGTGGGTGATGGTGAGGAGGAGTCGCTCTCGCTGTTGCATGATGCGCTGGATCTCCTCGTTGGCGTGCTCCAGGTTCTCCCGATAGATACGCTCTCTGCGGTTGTCGCGCCAGACATAACCTATTAGGATGACGGCGGCGACGACGGCGACGATAGCCAGCATCCCCATCTGCCACAACAGATGGCGCTGTGCCGCCATGGCCTGGTTGATGCTTTGCTGTATCGACTTGCGCTCCCGGCGATGCACCTCACGGAGCTGTTGGGTCGATTTCAGGGCAAGTTGGGCGTTGATCACTTTCAGATCGGCCATTTCCTTGTGTACCGCCTTTGCCTGGTGGCCTGTCGTCACCCGTTCCTTGCGGTCCACCTGCTTGAGGATGGTGACCACGTTGCTCGCCACGTTCACCGGGGTGACGACCGTGTCTATCACGGCCGTGTCGTTGTCCACCTTGATGCTCACCGTATCGGCGCGCTCCTTACGGAACACATCCGCCACCCTGCGGAAGAAGCCCTTGCGCGTCTTGACCACTTCTACGACCGTACTTTTCTCCTGCACCTTCTGTGGGGTCTTGGGGTGAACGACGACGGAGTCTTCTCCTTTGTCGAGGCTCTCCACCTTCTCGTGCAGGTAGTTTTTGCCTGTCCTTTCCTTCATGGCCTCCGAGAGTTGTTGCAGATTGGCCTGTTCTGCCTTGAGCAGCGAGGACATCACGCTGTCAGCGGCCTCTCGCTTGCGGATATATTCCCGCGAGGCGTGATTGATGGCAAAGATAGATTTCGTGTTGCTATAGACCAAAGCGATGGCCAGGAGCAGCACGACGGCCACGGCGCAATAGCCGGCAGCGACCTTGAAGGGGATTGTATTGCGGTGCATGATGGGTGTTCTGTCGTTTCAGGATGCTAAGATAATACAAATCTGCGACGTGACAAAACTTTGTCGGTACTATTATCAAGATGGAGGTGGATAGCAAAAGGAGCAGGCCATTCCACAATGACTTGCTCCCCTTGACTGCCTATACCTTGGAAGGCAATCTGTAACACACTTTCCCAAGAGGTGTCCTTACTCTGCCGTCTGCTCTGTTTCGACAGGCTGATCTGCCGGCTCTGCGGGCTGATTTACCGTGTCGTCGGAGTCCGTTGTGACGACGGTGTCTGCAGGAGCGACGAAGCTGATAGAGTCGGACTGCATCGTACTTACTGGCTCATTCTGAGCGAAAACGTTACCTACTGAAACCATAACCAACGCTGCGACTGCTGCAAAAACTAACTTCTTCATAATGTTTATCTTTTAAATCGTGAATATTAATTGTTTTGTTGAGCCGCCTCGTTGTGTCTCCATTCCTTGGCGGGCTCACTAATTATATCACAATCTGCGTGCCAACTTTTGGCATGATTTCGTAAGTCGTTGATACATAGCAAGAAAATGGTTTTGGAACGAAAAACGGTGGTGTGGAAAGTGTGGAAATAGTGTGGAATTTTTCTACAAAAAAGTGTGGAGATGCCATCGTGGCATCTCCACACTTCCCCATAGGTGGGGACGAGACCCCATCCTGGCACGCGGGTTCATGCCGTCTTATATCCCGTATTTCTTCATCTTATTATATAAGGTCTTGCGATCGATGGCGAGGAGCAGGGCCGCCTTGCTCTTGTTGCCGTCCGCGGCTTGGAGTGCATGGACGATCCGTTGCCGCTCCGTCTGCTCGTCATGGAGGGTGATGGGGTCTGTAGGCTGGGCATGGTTCATACACTGATCCAGTTCCTTCACACCGATGTAGTCGCCTTTGGTCAAGAGGACGGCTCGCTTCATCACATTGTTCAGTTCGCGGAGGTTGCCGGGCCATCCGTAGGAAGCTATCCGTTCGGTAGCCTTTCGGTCGAAGCCGACGACGTGGCGTCCCAGTTCTTGGTTGGCCTGTCGGACGAAAAGGTCGGCAAAGAGGAACAGGTCCGTTCCGCGGTCGCGTAGGGCGGGCATGTGGATTGTAAACTCGTTGATGCGGTGGTAGAGGTCCTCGCGAAACTTACCCTCGGCCACTCGCTGTTCCAGGTTTTCGTTGGTCGCGCAGACCAGACGCAGATCGATGTCGATCTCGTGGGTGCTGCCGACTGGACGTATCTTACGCTCCTGAAGCGCGCGGAGCAGTTGCACTTGTACTTCGTAGTTGAGGTTCCCCATCTCGTCGAGAAACAGCGTGCCGCCGTTGGCCGTCTCGAAGGCACCCTTCTTGTCTTGGTCGGCCCCCGTGAAAGCTCCCTTGACATAGCCGAAAAACTCCGAGGCTGCCACTTCGCGTGGGATGGCGCCGCAGTCAAGGGCAAAGAACGGTTTGTCGGCACGCGGACTCAGTGCATGGATGCGACGGGCGACATACTCCTTTCCAGTGCCACTGGCGCCGAGGATGAGTACTGACATGGGGGTGGGGGCCACCAGCGACACGAAGTCGTAGAGTCGGCGGGAGGCCTCGCTCTTGCCTTCGATGTAGCGGGGCACGGCGTCTCCTCCCTCCGTTGTGCCATTTGTTGGCTGGGCAGCTGGTGCGCTTGCATCGGACAGAGGGGTGGGTGGCTGTGAGGACACGTGAGCCCTCAGCGCCTCCTGGATCTTCTCCAGTAGGATGTCGGGCTGAAACGGTTTGGCGATATAGTCGGTGGCACCCGCCTTCATGGCGAGGACGGCGTTCTGTACCTCGGCATAGCTCGTCATCACGATGAAGGGAATCCGCAGGTTGTGGTCCTGCGCCCATTTGAGCACGGCGAGGCCATCGTGGTCGGGCAGGCGGAAGTCGGAGAGGATCAAGTCGCGATCTCCGTCCTTCTCCAGCAGGAGCAACGCGTCCTTGACCGAGGTGGCTTTCTCCACTTCGAATCCCTTTTTTCTCAACCATGTCTGAATCAGGGTGCCAAACGACAGGTCATCCTCCACAATCAGTATCTTTGCCATATCTTCAGGTCTCTTGCTTATTTGTAGATGCAAAAGTAAGGGATATGCTAAAGTCTGGCAAGAAAAAAATAATAAAAAACAATAAGGCTTATCAGGAAAATGGCGTGACAAGGTCGTTGTGGAGTAGGGGAAGTGGTGGGTGAAACCATCCTAACTGGATAAAAAATGGTATAAAGTCGTGTGAAAAATCTATCACGACGGCTAAAATGGTAGCTGCAGACTTGGAAAAAGGCTACAAAATACGTGTAAAAAAGGCTTTTTAAGGTCTTGATACTTTTTTGCAACACTTTGTATGATTTTTACAACAACATAATTTCCAACAAGTTATACCTTTGCCGCCAGAAACTGAAGTAAAATATCTGTCCAGTGAAGAAAGAAGACCACGACATCCGCCACCAGAGGCTTCCCCATGAAGCCCATGCGCATCTTCCACGTCGTCCATCCCACGATGAGTTTGTGCACAATGTGGTACGCCTGATTATTGCCTCGATGCCTGTCCGCAGGCATGGTGTGGCTGAGATCGCGTCGAGCCTGTCGCTCGGCGAGCAGACTTTCCGCCGCCATATCTTTGCCGCCACAGGACTTTCGCCGAAAGATTTCATCACGAGTGTGCAGATGCGCGAGGCCGCAAGGTTGCTCATCGATTGTCAGGATGTTCGGATCCGGGATGTGGGTTGCCGCTGTGGCTTCGACGACGCGAGCGCATTCACCAACGCCTTTAAGAAATGTTATGGCATGGGGCCGAGACAATTTCGCAACCTACACAACGATGAAGCAGAATAATAAAAGAACGGAAGCGAAATCGGGGTGTAAAATGTACAAATAGTTGTGTTTTTCTCTCAAAAGTTAGCAAATTGCGTTATCGAAGCGAATGTTTGCGGTTTTTGTAAGATATTTGCAACTGTTAATTTGGGCCTTTTACTTAACTTTGCAGCGTGATACCACGTATTGCAGACTTAGACAATCACTGAACATAAAAAACTAAATAGAGTATGCCGAAGAGAAAGACCATTTGTACCGCCTTCCTCCTCCCGCTGACACTCACCGGTTGGAGTCTCCACTGCACCGCGCAGAAGGAGCTCTCTTGGGTGGGCGGCACCGTGTTCGTCTTCGGCGATGTTTTCGAGGCGGGTGGGACCGTTCGCCACCGCTTTCTGCTTCGCAATGCTGGCGAAGCCACATTCCATATCCTCTCTGCCCGTCCTGGCTGCGACTGCACGTCGGCGGTCTATGACACCCGCAGCGTGCAGCCCGGTGACACGGCGTGGGTAGAGGTCAGCTATGACCCGCATGGACAGGAAGGGCCCTTCCGGGAGCGCGTTCGTGTCGAGACCGACAGTCCCGCTGGCTGCAATACCTTATTTATTAAGGGGACGGTAGTGCCGTCAGGCGATGGGGGAGACAGGCCATCCGCCGCCCGTCAGGAGGTCGGGACGGCGGAAGGACGCGACTGAAGAATCACTATTTTCCAATCAATTTTACCCATTAGTCTATGAAAAAAAACATTCTATTCATGATGACGCTCCTGTTGTCCACTCTATGGGCGCAGGCAGCGAGGGACTGGAATCCCCCGTCGGGGAATCAATATCCGTCCCATGCCGTAGTTTATGCGACGCTTTTTGATGCGTCGGGGCAGGAGGTTGACAATGTCGCCGATATGCGTGTTGGTGCGTTCATCGATGGTGAGTGCCGTGCAGCCGCAAACCCAGTATTTCGCGAAACCCCTGACGGGGGGCGGTATATCTACACGCTCCGCATCGGGGTGAACGATGCCGACAAAGGCAAGAAGGTACAATTTGTGCTTCACGACCCTTCGGAAAATGAGTATGTACTTCCTGAAACCATTACCGTGACGGGTGGTGACGAGACGGTTGGGGGCGTTCCTTCAAATCCCTTCCATCTGACGTTTACTCCCATAACGGCGATCAATGGACCATCAGAGCTTCATGTCAACATGGGTGAGACTGTCAATCTGCGCGAGAAATTTAGTTTCGAGCCAGAAGGTGCGTCGCTCCCAGAAGTCCTTCCGTGGGTTAAAGATACCTGTAGCAGCTTTACTATCGTGAACGACGTCCTGACACCTGTACGAACAGGCAGCTGGGCTTACTTCGACCTGTCTATTAGTGGCTGTTGGCATCGTACGGAACTTTTCATTCACCAGCCGATCACGGGTCTCGCTATCAACGACACGGATTATCCTGGCGGCGTGATCACTGTCCCTGTGAATGAAGATGTTATGCTCAATAGGGCGTTGAAAGACATTTTGATAATCCGTCCGGCCAACGCTACAGAGAAGGTGAAGTGGACCCCGTCAGACCCCACGGCCATTGTTGATGCACAGGGAGGTGTATGGTGGAATCCTGTCAAGGCGGGAACCTATACCATGACGGCTACCGCGCCAGGTGTAGATCCCGTGACGGTGACGGTCAAGATCATCCAGCCTGTCGAAAGGATGACTCCTAATTACGAGCAGCTCTTTCTTCGTGTGGGTGATGAACTGACACAGTATCTCCCCTATACCTATACGATTCATCCCGAGAATGCCACCGACAAGGAGGCTGGCATCTCCTATGGCATCAGCAGCGAGGATGGTATCTTGCAGCGCAATGATGATGGTACCATCAAGGCGGTGAATTCAGGAAGCACCACGGTGTGGGTTTACCACAAGGATATTCCTAACGGTCCCATTAGCCTTTCGGTCGATGTCATTGACTTCCCGTCGAAGGAGTCCTTGGCGGTCAAGAACGACCCGTTCTCCGTGACGCTTGCAGATTATGAATTGTCCAAGTTCAATATCTATCAGCGCCTTGTGGACAACATCGAAAACACGGGCACAATCAACTTCCCCCATGAGCTCGATTTTGCTGAGGATACCGCGGGTGAAGGTATTCTGACATTGTACACCGACGGCGACGGCAAGGTAAATGAGGTCTTGGCCAAGCAATATGGCTCTACTGCCGTGAAGTGGACTTACAACGGAACCGCCATGGGCTTCAACGAAGATGGATCTTTCAATGCAGACAAGGAATATAACTTCTCCGTTGGTTTCAAGCTGAACATCGTGGAGGGTCTTGCAGACGTTTGGTTAGATTTGTTGCAGATGGACGTCAATGACACCGAGGCTGTGATGGTAATTAAGACCAGACCCGAGAATTTCTTGCTTGATGAGAAGCAGCTCACATGGAGAATTCCTCCTTATAGTGATACGGACGATACACCCGTTTTGGAAATCGGCGATCGCATTGAGGGAAAGAACGAGTGGAAGGTCACGGCCAACCGCCTTGGAAATTACAACGTGGGTATCTCTTATGGCCAGATAGTCCAGGAAGGCAGTGTGGAAATCGGCCAACGTCTCTTGCTTGGTGAGGGATGGAGTTGGATCTCGCTCTTTGCCAACAAGGTCGGCCAAGATCTCTTCTACAAGTATTTCTATGACGCACAGGAGGTTCGATCGCAATATATGCTCGTCTATAACGATCCCGAATATGGATTCTTTGGCGACCTCAAGGAGTTGACCACGGCGGAAGCCTATAAGGTTTGCGTCAAGGATAGTGCTCACTTCGATATGTTCCTCTATGATGGCGGTGTGTACAACTATAATACAGGCCGTGATATCAACCTTATGCCTGGCTGGACGTGGATGAGCAATCCCTACTGCTTCGACCACGATTTGCAGGTGGCTCTCGGCAAGGCAACCTTTGCCAACGATTCGCGCATCGTCTCCAAGAATGATGGCTTCGCCACCTTCCAGGACGGCCAGTGGGTAGGAACGCTCACGCGCTTCAACGCAGGCGAGGGCTACCTGGTCTATAACGCTGCTGCAGAGAATGCCTTTGTGTCGTTTGCCGCCGAGGGAGTGATCCCGAAAGCCGAGCCGCGCAGCGTGGCTTCCGCCCGCCGTGCCGCCGAGCAGAGCGTGTGGAGCTATGACGGTAGTCGCTTTGCCGATAACATGAGTGTCATCTGCCAGCCCACGACGGAACTTGAGGCCGACCGCTACACCATCGGTGCCTTTGTCGGCGACGAGTGTCGCGGAGAAGGCCGGATGATCAATGGCCGCTTCTTCGTCACCGTCCATGGCGAGATGGGCGAGAAGGTCAGCTTCCGCCTCTATGACGCATTGACGGGTGAATACTTCGTCCTCGACGACGCTGTGGACTTTGCCTCCACCGTAGGCACCTACCAGCGTCCGATGGCACTCAACACCCCGACGCTCACGGGCATTGACAGCGTCACGGGCGACCAGGGCGTAGCCGTCTATCTCGATGGTGGCCGCGTGGTCGTGGCGGGTGTCGCCGCGGAAAGCGTTGAGGTCTATAATGCCTCGGGTATGCGTGTCGCTGCCGAGGGCCTGGGCACGGGCGTCTATGTCGTCCGCGTCAAGACCGCCTCGGGCACCATCACCCGCACCCTCTTCAGACGTTAGTCTCTCTATGGGCCTCCTCCCACGCCACCGCCAAGGAGCGGAAGCGTGGCGGGAGGCCCTTATAAGATATGTGACCACCGAATCCCAAGAATAACCAAAAACCGACCACGCAATGAGACAGAGCACGCCAGGGCACAGACACCGACTCGCGGCAAGACTTTCAGCAGCCATTCTGATGGCCTGCTCTTGGGCCATTGCGCCCGTCTGCGCGCAGGACATTTCGCAGATAGCCAAGAGCGACCCGCTCATCATCACCGGCTCCATAGGTACCAACAATACCTATTTCCACAGCTCTGCCGGGCTGGGATATATGTCGCCGCTGAGCAATAGCTTCTTCGCCAATCTCAACTTCAACATCTACGGGTTCTCGATGCCGTTCTCGATCTACTTCTCGAACGACAACCTGAACTTCAGCTATCCCCAGTTCTCGTTCAACCTCAGTCCGTCGTACAAGAACTTCACCGCCCACATCGGCCAGTCGTCGATGCCCTTCTCCCAGTATGTGCTCAACATGTCGTTCAATGGTGTGGGACTGGAGTGGCGCGACAAGCAGTTCCGTGCCTCCGCCTTCTATGGTGTGTTGCGCCGCGCCGTCAATGACAACCCCGATGATCCCACCGCTCGCATTCCACAGTACCGACGCTACGGTTGGGGAATCTCGGCAGGCTACAGTAAGGGCGGCAATAGTATCGACCTCTACTTCCTTCGTGCCTACGACTCGGAGAGCTCCATCGATGAGCGGTGGCGTACCCGTGTGCGGCCGCAGGAGAACCTCGTCATCGGACTGAAAGGACAGTTGAGCTACAAAAACTTCCTCTCGCTGGCCGCCAATGTGGCCACGTCGGCTTTCACCGCCGACCGCGAGTCGCAGCAGGTCATGACCGACGAGGCACGTCGGTTTGACAAGATCTTCGAGACCCGCTACACCTCGCGTCTCCGCTTTGCAGGCGACGCCACGCTCGGACTGACGCTGAAGGGTTTCAATGCGAGCATTTTCTATAAATACATCCAGCCCGACTACGTCTCGCTTGGAACGTACTACACATCCAACAACTACCATACGCTCGGCCTCAGTGCCGGGACGACCCTCTTCCGTCGCCTCACGCTCAGCGCGTCCTTCTCTGGACAGGAGGACAACCTCGCCAAGCAGCAGCTCTATACCACCCGTGGTTATGTCTATAACGCGATGGCTTCGCTTCGCGTCAGCGACCGGATGAACGTCACGGCGATGTACAATGGCTACCTGCAGTCGCAGGGCGATGGTACGGCACAGGTCAACGACACCACCGAGATACACCGTGTGCTCCACTCCTTCAGCCTCGTGCCGACCTACAATCTGCCCGGCGAACTGTTCGACCACACCATCTCGCTCTCGGCCAACTACACGGAAAACCGCGACCTCAACAAGTTCTCCGTGGGACAGACCGACGTGAAGACGCTCGCCCTGGGTGCGTCCTACAACCTCAATGTGAAGCCTTGGGAGACCAATTTCACCTTCTCACTGAGCCACCAAAACACCAAGGGCTTCAATTCGGAGTACTCCTCCGACGTGGCTTCGATCTCCACGGGACGCTCCTTCCTCAAGGAGAAGAACCTCAGCACGTCGGCCACGGTGTCGCTCAACTACAACGAGGTGCGCCACCACTCCAAGAGCCTCTCCATGGGCGTGGACCTGTCGGCGAGCTACACCCTCAAGAAATACCACTCGTTCAGCCTCGGAGCCTCCTTCAGCCAGTATGGCGACGTCAATCTGGAGAAGACGAGGAGCACGCTCGACAACCGCGACGTGAGGCTGACGTTCAACTACCTCTACACCTTCACGCTCCTCCAAGTGAGTGCGAAGAAGAAGGATAAGAAGGAACAGAAGGAGAAAGGCAGTAAGGGCCGGTGACCCCATCTCCCGCCCCAATGCCTCGACCGCCACACGATACCGTACAGGATCGTGATCCCACGCCTAAGCCGACCTCCGTTGGCAGCTGGCGTCACCAAGACCACCCTCGCCGCCGACCCCGTTCCGGCGGGAAGGCAGGAAGGAATGCCAAGAGACCATCATCCTCCAAATACCACGGCCCGACGTGGTAGGCGGGGGGAAACAAAACCAATACATAGAGAACATGAGACTGCGAAGATACACCGCCACACTGATGCTGGCCCTGTTGAGCCTCGCCGCCGCGCTGGCCCAAAGCGTCAACGTCAATGTCATGCCCTTGCGCGACGTGCTGCCGCCGCAAGTGATGTACTATCTGTCCAACCCCGGGCAGTACTTCAACATCACCGTACAGAATCCCTCCACCGAGGCCCAGCAGATCTTCTTCGGCGCGGAGCTGCGGCAGGTCACGCCAGCCTCGGGGCTTGAGGTCGTCGTGCCGGCCAAGACCATGCCGCGCCAGCCTATCGAGGTTGGTGCGGGTGCCACGCGCGTTCTCACCGCAGCGGAGATGCGGACGATGTTCAACCACGTCCGATCATCGGACGTCTCGATGCCGTCCAATCTGTTCTCCGATGTCACCTCTGGTTCCTTCGGCAACCTGCCTGAGGGTACCTACGAGATCATCATCAATGCCTATCAGTGGAATCCGAACACCCCCACGCCTGTACTGATCAGCAACCCTGCTCTCAGCCGTACGATGTTTCGTGTCTGCTACCAGGCAAAAGCTCCCGAGTGGCTCATGCCCGTCTCCACGGGCGACTTTGAGAACCGCGACATCGCCACTCTCGTCAAGCAGACCCCCATCCTCACATGGACTGCGCCGCAGGTCAACTGCGATCCGAAGCCGCGTAACTATACCTACGACCTGAAAATCGTACAGCAGATGCCACTCCAGGATCCCCTGGAGGCCATCGAGCGCAACCCCGTGGTCTATCAGGTCACGGGCCTCACCGTGGCGCAGTGTATGCTGCCTGCGAGCATTGTCAACGGATTATCTCCCTTTGAAACCTATGTCGCGCAGGTCACGGCACGATCCAATGCCACACAGATCGGTGCGCTCGACTATATCAATATCCAGAACGACGGACGCAGCCAGTTGCGCCTCTTCCGCATCAAGGACTATTCCTCCAGCTCACCCGACGGGCGTGTGACCTTTGCGCCGCCCGTGGTCAGCGATCCGATGATGGCAGCGGGTGGCGACACGCTCAGCGCCCAGCGATCTGTCACTATCGACTGGAAGGCACCCGTCTCGGACAACCCGTCCACGCTTCCCGTCACCTTCTCCTATGAACTGAAAGCCGTCGAGGCGGTCAAGGATATGGATCTCTCCAGCGAGGCGGCCCGCCGCAGCTTGATGGAGAGCCAGCCAGCCCTCTACGAGGCCAAGAACCTACGGACGCTCAGCCATGACCTGCCCGCCGAGACCTTTGCCAAGGCCAAGGGCAGCATGGATGTCCTCGTGCAGGTCACGGCACGTCCCGACACCATAGCGGGCTCGCACCGTAAGTATATATTCACAGACGAGGGTCGATCCGCACCCGTGCGCTTCACCGTGGGCAAGGGTGGCATCCGCATCGTCGGACTGGGAGCCGACGGCGACGCTCCCGACTCGCTATACGTCTTTAATAACCCGCGCATCACGTCACCCTATTTCGCCCCTGACGGAGGAGCGAGAAAGCTCTTCGTGGGCGACGCCCTCAATCTCAATTGGGAGCGGCCGCGCTACTACTCCGGTGACGGTGTGCGACAGGACACGATCCGCTTCAGCTACGACGTGGAGCTCTATGCGGCCCGCGAGTACAAGGATCGGGAGGAGATGCTCAAGGAGAAGCCTATCTACACCAACCGGAATCTCACCCAGCGCAGCGACTCCATCGGCTGGTCGGTGCTCGGTGAGAAGGTTGCCAAGGGCGACTATCTCTTCCTGCGCGTCGTTCCGAAGTCGCTCAACGAGGAGTCGATCCACTTCCTCAACGACTCGCTCAACACCTTCGACGCGGCCATGGCGGAACGTATCAGCCACAATTTTTTCAAGTGTCGCAACCAGATAGACATCGAGAACACAAACCCCACCGCCCGGTCTGCCGACGACTTGCGTGGCAGCGAGGTGATGGTAGGTGAATACAAGCTCATCCTCGATGGCGACCTGAAGGCTGTGGAGGGTAAGCCCGGTCACTTCTCGGGCAACGGCCACGTGGTGTGGTCACCTCTGCTGCTCACATGGAAGCTTGCCGTGGAGTTCTCCGACATAGCCATCAATACCGAAGACCAGGTCTATGAGGGTGTGGTCGAGACATGGGGCGGCAAGGAAGGTGTGAAGATGCGCTCCTCGGAGGTCGTTGACAAACTTTTCTCCGACTGGGGTATCGACAACCTTATCGGTGACACAGGACTGCCCTATGCCGACCGTCTGCAGGAGGAGGCCAATGGCAAGATACGTGGTCTGGCCGATGACCTGCCCGAAATCGCAGAGTACTACCAGGACTTCCAGAAGGGCAAGGCGTTTGTCTCCAACCTTCTGAAGGGCAATCTGGAGGACGTGACCTTCCCGCTGGAGATCCCCGAAGAGTATAATACGACACCCGTCGGACTGACCATCAACAAGATGAAGTTTGCTCCGACGTTTGCCACGATGGATATCTTTGGCACCTGTGTCGTGCCTGAGAGCGAGGTCACGCAGAAGCAGATCCTCGTCTTTGGTGCGCCGCGCCTCTGTATCAGTCCGTCCAGTCTCATCCCCGAGGGTGGCATGGTGGCCCTGCTCAAGGACTTTGTCATCGAGGAGAAGAAGACGGGATTTGAGTGTACTTTCAAGGCGCCGACCGATGTCATAGAGCCTGCAGACGGTTGCTTCGTGGCTTGGAGCGACAACAAGTTTGTCGGTCTGACCCTCGACGTCGATATGAAGATGCCCGAAGATCTCAAGAAGGTCGATTCCTCTGGCAAACCGACGGAGGAGAGTCCCATGCTCCATATCAAGACTACGCTGTCGAGCTGGGACGACTTCCTCGTCGAGGCCAACCTCGATGAGTTTGAGCACGTCGATCTGCCGGGCTTCACCTTTGGCGCCTCGACGGTCGTCGTCGATCTCTCTGCCACGCGCAATGGCGACGGCATGGTCTTCCCCAAGGAGGACTTTGACCGTGCCAAGGCTGGTATCTCCACGGGCCAGGACGAGCTCTGGGAGGGACTCTTCATCAAGAAGATCAACATGCGCTTCCCCGAGTCCATCAAGATTGGCAACGGCGCCGACCCGATGTCCTTCACGATGGAGAACATGTTCATCGACCGCTCCGGCATCACGCTCGACGCGGGTCTGAAGAATATCATTGACTACTCTACGGGTAAGGAGGGTGAGATTGATGGTTTCAAATACACACTCGACCACCTCTATATCTCCATCATCCAGAACAACTTCAACAAGTTCTACTTTGATGGACAACTCAACATACCGCTCTTCAAGGGAACGGTCTATTACACTTGTAATATCTATAACCAGTCCTACACCCAGAAGGGTACGGGTAAGGGCTATGCCTATGTCTTCAAGACCACTCAGATCGAGGACCTCGACTTCGATTTCATGCTCGGTGAGCTGAAACTCGATCACAGGTTGACCTACTTCCTCATCGAGGCACTGCCCGATGCATCAGGTGAGCTGAAGACCAATGTGGAACTTTGTGTCGGTGGCGGTGTCACCGTAGCAGGAGCGAAGACTGTTAACAAGAAGCTCGCGAAGCTCCCGTTTGACCTCTCGCTTCCCCAGTTGAAGTTCTGTAATATGCGTCTGGCCAACGGCAAGCGTTTTGAGTCGGTCTATGCCGACAGTTTGCAGAAGCGTGACCGGGCGGCTACTGAGGTTATCGTCGATGCCGTCGCGGAGGGTAGCTATGGTTGGTGGAACGAGGCCAAGGATATTGAATTGTGTGGTGGCAAGCTGGTCCTCAACTTTGGCCAGTGGGGTGCCATCGCTATGAACTCTGACCCGTCCAAGCCTTCGGCAGGCGAATGGTTCGAAGGACTCCCCGACGAGGTCAACAAGGCCGTCGATGATGCCATCGAAAAGGGAAAGAATGCGGTCGATAATGCGATTGATGCAGCGGGCAAGGCCGTGGATTCTGCTATTGACGCAGCAGGTAAGGCCGTTGATGCAGCTGGTAAGGCTGCCGAATCGGCAGGCAAAGCCATAGATTCGGCATTGGACAAGGCCACTGGAGGCAGTGGTGGCGGAAAGACAAAGAAGTTCCTGGACTACGACGATAATAATCCGGGCTACGGACCCAGTGTGGCCGAGGTGCCCTATGAGGCGGTAGCTCCGGCTGCTGCGGGATCCAACAAGTCGTTGAGCTGCAAGGTGGGTCCGTTCCGCTTTGCACTGACCGACTGGGGATTTGACTATGTCGTCACCGACGGTGAACCCTATCTGGCCATCAAGATTGGTGGTGATATCACGTTCAGCGACGATCTGGATGTGACGGCAGGCACGACGCTGGAGATCCAGTCCTACGTCAAGAATATCAGTAAGCCCAGCGAGATCTCCTTAGAGTATAAGGACCTGAAGTTCCGCGAGGCCCGACTCGACATCGAGACAGCTGTGCTCTCCTTCCAGGGTGTGCTGGCGGTCGATGGCGACGCGGGAGGCATCGGTGGAACGGACAAGGGCTACAAGGGCAAACTGTCCTGCAAGGTCAAGGGCGGCATCTTCGAGATGGACGTCCAGGGCGGTTACTTCAACCACAAGGAGGAGGGCAACAACTTCTCCTGGGGCTTCTTCGACGTGATGGTGGGTGGCAAGATGGGTATTCCCATGCCGCCAGTGGCCCTCAACAACATTCGTGGAGGTCTCTACATCAACTGCGTCTATAACACGAGCGACAAGCTCAATCCTCGTCCTCGCAAGGGTGCGATTGGTATCGTCTTCGGTATGGGCATCACGACGAGTGATGGTGAGGCCATCAAGGGCCGCCTCGACTTGACCGTTGCCTTCGACACCAAGAAGAAGACGCTCACCACGTTCCTGTTCAATGGTTCGGTGACGGCGGTCGGTGGCATCGTCAAGAGTAAGGTCAAGCTCGTCTATGAGGACAACGAACAGGAACGCTACTTCCAGCTCAACCTCACCATGGATGCTGCTTTCGACGGTGGCGAGCTCAAGGAGATTATGAACGAGCTCAATGGTGCGCTCTCCGAAGTGAAGAGCCAGGTGGATGCTGTCGCAGGAGAGTTCAAAGAAATCAAGGAGACAGCTGAGGAGAGCTTCAAGAGCGGAATGGGCGACCAGAGCAAGAAGAAGAATGAGGATTACGAAAAAGACATGGCCTCCTATGAGAAGAAGAAGGCCGAAGACAAGGACAAGAGCGACGATGGCACATCGTTTAGCGGTCCTTCGCTCAAGGTGAGCCTTGATCTTTATATCGGCCACAAGAAGCCCGGTGGTGCGACCAAGTGGCACCTCTACCTTGGTGAGCCCGACCACGACAAGCGTTGTGAGTTTACGCTCGTCAACTTTAAATCGAAAATCGTTTCGGTGGCCATCGGTGCCAACGCCTACTTCTGTCTGGGCAATGAGTTGCCCAATAACGGGCAACTGCCCCCGATACCCGAAAAGGTAAGAAGGTTCCTCGACGGTGGAGAGAAGGGTGGTGTGCAGAGCGACAACATCTCGGAGGCCAACGACGCCCGCGCCAAGGCGCGCAACGACTTCCTGGCCAATGCGAAGACCAGTGGTGGCGTGATGCTCGGTGCCTCGGTATGGGGTTATGTAGATGTGAACCTCGGCCTCTTCTATGGCGACATGGGTGCGACGGCGGGCTTCGACGTCTCTATCCGTCACCTCAAGGGCAACAATACGTGTATGAACCTTGGCAAGGCTCCGGGTATCAACGGTTGGTATGGCGAGGGACAGCTCTATGCCTACCTCTATGCCAAGTTTGGCCTGAAAATCAACCTCGGCTTCTTCAAGAAGAAGTTGGATCTCTTCAATGCGGGCATTGGCGGTGTGCTGAAATGTGCTATGCCCAATCCGAACTATTTCACGGGTAAAGCCCGCGTGAAGGTAGAGCTCCTCGGTGGCCTCGTGAAGCTCAACAAGAAGTTCAGTTTCGAGTGTGGCGATGTGTGCGAGATGTTCTACGGCAACGCCCTCGACGACTATGTCCTCTTCGAGAGCTGCAACATCGGCTTGAAGAGTTGGGACGAGGCCGAGAAGGCGAAGATCAGCTGGGATATCCAAAGCAATCCCATTGTGATGACGCAGGCCGACCTGAATGTACCCATCCGCGTCGTGGATCCCACACAGCTGAATCGCTTGCAGAACCATTCCAGTGGCGATGGCAAGAGCGAGGAGACGCTCAAGGACCTGGCAAGCCGCCAGTTCCGGTTCAAGATGGACGCCTCTTTGCCGCCTACGCTGACGGAGTATAGTTCGCTCTCTGATGCCAAGGCCAATCGCAATGGCGTGGTGTATGAGATGACGCACCATATTTATAAGGAGAAGGTGACGCTCTCTGTGGAACAGCTCCACCGCAACAAGTACTACAAGGTCACCATTTCTGGATACGCACAGGAGTTCTACAACGGCTCATGGCGCGATCCAGAGACGTATGACACCCTCAAGAACAAGTACGTTGCCCAGGCATGGAAACAGAGCAAGGAGTTCTATTTCGCCACCAACAATGAGGAGATGAGCTTCAAGGACGATGAGGATCTGTATCCGCACGTGAAGTTGATGTATCCCAACCAGGGTAAGCCGGGCAATAGAGAAGACATGATGTTCAACTATTTTGCCAATGGCCAAAACTACAGTTACGCTTATACTCCCGCATATTGGGAGGACGTGAAGCAGCCGATCATCTCGCTGGCTCGGCCGATGAAGGGCAAAGCCTACCAGAAAGGCAGACTGAAGTGGTATCTCTACTCCAATGGAAAGCTGCTCTCCACCCGGGAGAACCAATGGATAGAAACCAACAGCTACTCCATTCTCACTCCGCAGTCGGGATTCGCCAACGTACCAGAGACCAACAATGCCAACTACATCATCCGCCTGCGCTACGAGTGGACGGAAACCAAGACCTCGCCCTCTACCTGGGTTGCTGTCAAGACCTACACTGTCTGGGGCACTTCCGAGAAGCAGGTGCGTAGCAAGGCGATGAAGGACAACGGTATTAACTACATGACCAACCAAGCCACCAACCCTCGTGGTAGGGCCTCCAATAGAAAGAACTCCATCAACAAGAAGGTGGAGGTCTCTGAGGAGAGCCTGATGAATGTCTCGGACAACGATACTGTGGGAGCTGGAAGACGCAAGTTTATCGTCACCGTCTATGAACGGAAGGCTGGTAAGGTCACCAGAGAGTTCGTCAAGGACCTCTTGGCCCTTAAGGTCACTGTGACCAAGCAGGGTGTCAATGGAAACGCGTTGTACAACGATCCGCTCTACTACTGCAGTAAGTTTATGGCCACCCGTCTCGACAAGATCACCTATGACGGTCAGAACCTAGAAATGAACGACGACCAGCTACTCATCACAAGTGCTAATCAAAGAGGAGGATTTGTGCCGTATTATAACACGGAGAACCCATTTATCTATCTCTCCTATATGAGTCGGATGTTCTTCATCGGTGGTCATAAGTTTGTTTCTGCCAAGAAGAACCTCAACCTGACGGTGCAGAGTACGCAGTCGCTTTGGCTTGAGACGCCCTATGGCAGTTGGAGAGACGGAATACTCCGAAACAATTATATCGGACACATCCGTGATGGTCGCAAGAGCATAGAGTTTGCCCTTACGATGGGCACCTACCGTTTCGAAAACGAGCTGGGCACCACATATCCGCTTTATAGCGATCATAGTGGTGGTTATACCCAGTGGCTGGGCAATAGCAGCAGCCTGTTTGATGGCCACAAGCTGACGGAGGAAGCCTACGCACGGGTGTTCGCCGAGGTGTACAACATAGCTGAGGACATGCACAACAATATCATCCGTCGTGTCGGTTTTCAGATTTATTACTCCAAATCGAGTATGCGAGACTGGCTGGCGAGTTATGCAGGATCGAAAGAGCAAACCTTTGACGATGCTAAGTCGGATGTTTACGCATTTGTTCCGAGGTATCAGTATGGTGTTGTATGGAATGCGGCCAGCCGTTGTGGACTGAATATCAGTAAGACCATTGAGATGGACAAGGCCTCCAACAAGTATCGCCACGTTCGTATCAGGGCTGATAAGGGAGACTTCCTTGGAAGAACGCTCTACTTCGCCTATGCGGACAAGGATCACAAGAAGTATGTCGATGATGACTATAAGTCACAGTCTCAAGTCCTTCAATTCAATGCGTGGAAGGCGTTGCGCAACAACAATATGCGCCTCTACTTCAAGCGCTACCGTGTCAATGCTTGGGACTACAAGAGGAAGATGTGGACTGTGTACCCGCTATATTATTCGGAGAAGCGCTTCACCAACACTTACAATGACCTCCTCAAGAATCTGGTAGTGAAGTATAATATCCCATTGCGTGGCCATTGAGCAAAGAGCTATACGGGAGGCAGCAGCTTCGTCGTAAAAGGTTCAAACTCTGGCGGAAAAGCGGGCAGAGGAGGAAGAAGGTAAAGAGTATAAACATCTAAATAGACGTAAAGCGATGATGAAACAGCAATATAATAATATGAAGGCCCTTGTTTGGCTTTTGGCTGCCGCCGTGTGCGTGCCGTGTATGCTCTCTTGGGCAGCGACTATCCCATGGCGCGCCCCCTTGGGCGTGGCTGTCGGCGACACCATCGTGCAGGAAGCCGATGATGACGATCTGCTGCCGGGCACCTATCCCGTGGGCACCCTCTCCCGGGACAGTGTCGATGACTCCATAGAGGATCTCTACGTCTATATTAAAGCCGTGGGCCGCACCTATGGCGACAGCATTGTCCTGCGCTGGGCAGTGGAATCCTATCCCGAATGGGATCGTCTCAACCGCACGGGATACGACGTGCTGCGCCACACCGAGGGAGAGGGCGAGTTCCTCCTCGATACCCTCGCGACGGGCATCCGTCCAATGAGTCTCGCCGACTTCCGTCGTTGCTACCCCGACACGATCGACTCGCTGGCCTATATGGCCATGGGTGCAATCTACGGCGAGGGTGATATGACTCCGGAGATGACCAACTACGAGCCCGGAAGTATCGGGTCTTTCGTCGAGCTGGAGCAAGACCAGAAGACGCGACTCATCGGCGCTTTCCTCGCCGCAGAATGGAGACCCGACCTCGCTCAGGCGATGGGCCTGCGCTTTGTCGATAAGACGGCGAAGAAGGGAAAGACTTACTCCTATTTTATTATGCCGTCTGTTCCCGACACGACGGGTCGCTTCTTCATCATGCCAGCCCAGGTGGAGAACCTCCGCAATGAGAAGTATGTCCCCGCTCCCTACGACGTAGCCCTCACCGACACCATTCTGGAGCATGGATCGGTCGGTCTGAGCTGGAATGATGCGATCAACGGTACTTTCGACGTGTTCTGGCGCAAGGTGGGCGAGGCCGATTGGCGCAAAGTCAACGAGTTGCCCTATGCACCGCCGTTCCGTTTCGGTCAGGACGACCCCTCTATTTTCTATGAGCACTCGCCGGGCGTGGTTGGCCTCTATGAGTATGCTGTGCGTGCCTACGATGCCTTTGGCGATCTCACGCCGCTCTCGGCACCACACAAGGTGTTCTTCCCCGACCTGATGCCGCCGCTCGGGCCTGAGATCACCTCCATCGTCATCGACCGTCCGGGCAAGACACTCTACGACGAGGTCTATGCCACCATCTATTTCCACAAGGATAGCCTGGAGGACGACTTCGTCCGCTACGTCCCCCTCTACTTCAATGAGCGCGACTCCTCGAAGCAGTGGAAACTCCTCACCAACCAGTATATTGCGCCAGGAGATACGATGGTCCGCATTGACGTGACCAACATCTCGACGGGTATGATCACCATTGCCGCCGTCGATACTGCCGAGAACATGGGCTACGCCTACCCGAAGCTCCTGCGTGTGAGGGACGCCCGCCCACCCGAGGCACCCACCCAAGTGCGGGGTCTCCCCAGCCTGGATGGCACCATCGCCATCCTTTGGGAGATGAGTGACACGCTCGACGTGCACCACTACGATGTTTTCTGGGCCAACTCCCCCGACGATGAGTTTACGATCCTCAATCGCCGCCATGTCATCCCGCGGTCCTATACTGACACGGTGGCGGTGGACATCAACCAGCGGTACATCTACTACTATGTGCGTGCGGTCGATTACGCCACCAATATCGGTGCGCCTTCCGACACCATCGCCGTCCTCCGTCCCAGTACGGTGCCGCCCTCGCGACCCCACCTCGACTCCGCATGGGTTGACAACCGCATGATCCACACCCGCTGGATCGGTGGAAGCGACGAGATGATCTCTCACTACAACGTCTATCGTCGCCGCCCCGGTGCAGCATGGACGCTGCTCCGTGTGGCCGATGGCGACTCCGTGCGTGCCCATGGCTATGCCCTGCAGATCGACGATGCCCCGCCCGCCCCGCTGGGTGCGCGCTACGAGTATGCTGTCGAGACCATCAGCCTTTGGGATATCAGCTCAGGTCTCTCGCCCGCCTTCTCCGGCCGTGTCAACTACGACAAGGTGCTACCTCTCACGCCGACCCTCTTCGCCGACTATGACGTGCCTTCGGGCGAGGTCAAGCTGGCCTGGGAGATGGACGACAAGAACGCGGGGGGAGCGGAATACTACTACTGCGTCTATCGCCGCCGCAAGGGGCAGGAGACGTTCCGGTTCATCACCGACGTGCCACAAGGCGTCCATACTTATACGGGCGACCTGCTGCAACCTGGCGAGTGGGCCGAATACTACCTGACGGTGCGCTTCCGCGATGGCCGCCAGGGACAAGTGTCTAACCGGGTGACGGTGGCCGCTCCGGCCAATCCGCCGTCAACCACAGAACAATGATCATGGACATGAAACCTATCCGCCGACTTACGGCCTCCCTATTGAGGCACCGCGCCGCGCCGTGGCTCTGTGCCCTCGCCGTCCTTGTGCTCACTTCCTGCGGCGACTTCTTCGAGTTTGGCGAGGAGCGCGCGACGTGGGACGGCAAGATAATCTGCCAGAACGACAGCTCCGTGGTCATGGTGGGTGACACGATGACCCTTTCCGTGGACTTCTCGCCACCCCGTCCCGACAGCCTCTCTGTCTTCTGGAGTGTGACCAGCGACGACTCCATCCCGCCGGCCTACGTCCTTGGCGACCGCTTCATAGGTGTCAGTCCGGGCACGGCTCGCGTCATGGCCGTTCTTTCCAACGCCATGGCCTCCGCCTCCTGCTCTGTGCGGGTCATAGGGCGGTGGGAGCAGCCCGACTTCAATCGTCTCCATCCCCACGACATGGTCATCTATGCCCATATCACCGTGAGAGGAGAGGAATGGAACCCCGACTCGATGATGGTCGGTGCCTTCATAGGCGGGCAGCTCGTGGGAATGGCCGTGCCAAAGACGGCCCACGACATCAACTATGCGCTGCTCCGCATCTGGGCGAAGCATGACACCCATGTGGGACGCATTCTCCTGCGGTGCTATGACCGCCGCCGCTTCCGACTCTACTCCGCGCCGCAAGACTTCGAGTTCGACACGGGTAAGACCCTCGGAACGCTGTCAAAACTCTATGATATAAACTTTTAGACAAATAGTACGACTATGAAGAAGATACGCTGCCTGCTGCCCCTGCTGCTTCTCGCGCTCTTTACGGGATGCACGCTGATGATAGACGAGCCGGAGACCGCCACCACTCCTCAGGAGACCGAGAACGGCGACGGCATCACCTCGCCACGCCGCATCGTGAGCGATATGGGAGAGGTGAGGTACCAAATTGGGCCGGAAACGAGGATGATAGACAAGGACTATCTGCCCTACCTCCTGACCTACAAGACCGACACGCTTGACCGGGTGACGGAGATCTACTTCAACAAGTCGATCCCCCTGGAGTTGCTGCCGCAGCGTGGAGAGTTTCTTGCCACGGACCAAACCGATGCGATTCCCAACGGACTGGCCCACCAAGTGAACCTTGTCCGCACTACCGACAACGGCTATACGGTCGAGGTATCTCCCGCGTCCTATGATGATGTGTACAAAACGCTCGATATCGTAACCGACTTTGACATCGTTCGAGTGCCCGTGGAGAAATCCAACGCCTACGGCTTTTGGAAAGTGGCAGGCGACGAGCCCGAGTATGAGTACAAACTGCGAGGCACTTATCTCAATCCTTTGGCACGCTATGCACCGCTCCGTGCGGATGATCCGATTGATAAGAGATGGTCGATAGCCGATCTTGGATTTAAACTTTCAAAAGGACATTATACCAAGCTATTTAGTAAATATATGTTGGGGGATTCTGCGTGGGATTGGGAGCCGTCTGGTGGGAAGGCATCGTACAACTTCCATTTGGATGGTGACTTTGATGCCTATGCAGGACTTGAGATATTTTGGCACTTTCATTCTGACATCCGCAAGGATGATGGGTATGCTGATGTTGCGACCAGCATAGAATATGAGTTAAAGGCTGGTTTTGGTGGAGAGAGTGCCGAGATTGGCGTAACATTTCCTATCATGGGTAATAAAAGTTGGAATACAAAGGACTGGAAGCAGAAATACAAAGAAGCTTCTGGTGCCAATCCTTTTAAGAAAATCTGCCAAATAGATAAGAGTGATTACTGGGTGCAGTTCAATTTCCCAGAAGCCAATTTTACGATTGGCCCCGTTCCATGTTCTGTAGGAGTTGATTTTGCTTGTACGGCAGACCTTTATGGATACTTGCAAATGCAGCAGCCATTCATCTTTGAGACAGGAATTAAGGGAACAATCCTCAAAACGGGATTCCACATCGATCCAGATTCTTCATATAGCTATCCAAAGCAGGGAGATCCCTTGGACAAACTGGCCGAACCATATATTATTACCCAAGGGGCCAAAGGCCTTCCAACTTTAGGTTTGGGCCTTCGTCCAAATGTCAATGCGGCTCTGACGTTTACAGCTGGTGAGTTGATTAAGGCAAGTATAGGCCCCACCATCAGCTGCCCTATTGAGTTTGGATGGGATTTCAGTAGGCCCGGTGAGCTAACGAAGGGTTTTCCATGGGAGCCAAAAGACTATAAAGGTGATGAGTTGGGTTATGCTGCCAACTCAGGCCTCACTTTTGATCCAACGGTATCCCTCGAAGCTGACGTGACTTTAGATCTGAAGGTTTGGGAATTCCCGTTGGCACACACTTCACTTGGAGAATGGAAAATTCCTATCGGATTCTTCAAGCGATGGAATCCGAAACTGAAGGTTGACAAAATCTATCCCTTGCCCGACAAGTCAAATGCAGATTCTACCTGCTACTACGCTACAATAAATACTGAAAAAGAAACCTTCTTCAGCACCCCAGAAGGTCTTCCAGAATTATATGTATATCAACAGTATGATGACCAGGGGAAACGTGCCACCTGTATTAGCCACGATAGCGAGAAATACGACCCTAAGGCTACTTACGAGTATGAATTTTATCTCCCAAAATCATACAGTGATATCTTTTGTTATGCCACTCCTGTGCTTGATGGCAAATACCATTATCCCGAGAAGTTTACACGCTTTAGTAAAACGCTAGAAATCAAAAACATCGAGCGGGTTCAAGTCACGGGGACAGGCGATGTACTCTCCGAATGGGAGGAGGCTGTCGGAGTGAAACTGAATCTCAAGGGGAAACTCATGGACCAATGTTCTTCGCTGGAACTGGTAGCCAGAATAGAAGCGGAAGAAGGTGGTTTCTTACCTACGCAGACATTCTACCTCGACGTGCCACAGTTTGGCAAAGAGTATGTCAAGAACCTTCTCTTTGTTATTGCCTATACGAACGTACGTCCTGCCAACGTGAGTTTTAGTCTTAGGTATTATGATGCAGAATTGAAAGACCATCTTCTGGACTACAAAATTTTTGAATTTAGCGATTACGACTTCAGCGGTGACGACCTCGATCTCGATAACATGAAGAAGTGGACGAAAAAGGGCTACGAGCTACTACAGTAAAACGAGCCACCCCGTAGATTCCTATATTCCGTGCCCTGTCGCGCAGCAATGGATCCTCCCCCTTGCTGTACGATAGGGCATTTTGCATGATCGTAGCCCCGAAGTCAACATTGCGCAACGAAAGCGGTGGAGTGGTGGAGTGCTTGCACTTCCTTTCATACCTATACCCCGATAGGGGCGCGCGAAGAAACTTTCGGCATGGGACGCAAAAAGAGTTGAAAAAATTGTCCCTTATACAAAAAAATCTTAACTTTGTAGCTGTATGCCAGTTTCGAAGCCACTAAACGGCAAGGACGACACGTTCGACCTCTTGATCCCCCACGAAACACCATACTAAAACAATAAGAACCAATAACGACGAATTTTATGAAGAAACTCACCACCAACTCAAAACTGATCGGGTGCCTGATGGGCCTCAGTATCGTGGCGTTGGGCACAGGATGTACCGACAGCGACTACGATTTGTCCAGCGTCGATTCCACAATCGGCGTGGGCGGCGAGGGCCTGGAGCTGCCAACGAGCAGCACGGAGAACATCATTCTCGACGACGTGCTGAAACTAAACAACAGCGACTTTGTGAAGATAGCGGCCAATGGCGACTACATGTTCAACAAAGACGGCGACGAGGCCACGCCCTCCCATCCCTACATCAACAAGATCTGGGTGGAGAAGGCCAACGTCAACAACAACTTCCGCTTGCACATCACGCTGCCGAGCCAGAGTGCAGGAGCACGCAGGACGAAGCTGAGCAACCCCGTCACGGCAGAGGGCAAGCTGGCCGAGTTCCACTACACCGGTGCCGCCTCCAACGATATCCGCGAATTAAAAGAGGCCAGTGTGTCGTCCGACGTGGAGATCAGCGTGGCCGTCAGTGCCGATTTGAAGCGTGCGGTGAAGACCTTCAAGACCCTCACGCTCACCGTACCCTCCTATATGCGCCTCGACCTGCGCCAGTGCTCACCCTCCCAGCCCGACTACGATGCGGCCACGGGTGTAGTGACATTTCACAACGTGAGCAGCACGGCCAACATCAAGCTCCGTGCCGCGGTCAAGACCTTGGACTTCCAGAAGCCCGCCACGACGGACAACAAGCTGCGCTTCACGCCAGGACAGAATGGCAAGGATGGTCAAGTGGACCTCAATGGCGTGCTGAATGTGGGTATCTCTTTCGACGAGATCGATTATGCCCAGAGCGGTGGCGACCTCTACCTCTCAGCTAATATGTCGATGGGATCCATCACGGTGCTTGAGGCCACGGGTAAGTTTGATCCCGAGATCTCACTCCGCGACCTGGGACGCACCACCATCGGCTCCGTGCCCGACTTCCTGACCGACGGCGAGGTGTCGGTCAACCTCTACAACCCCCTCATCGACATCAATATCCAAAGCGACATCGACGTGGCTGGATTTGTCTCCGGCACACTCTATGCCGAGGATGCAAACGGCCAGGAAATGGCCAGGGTACGCATCCCCGAGTTCTACATCCGTCCGGATGGCTCCACCCATGTCTGCATCTGCAAGTATGCTGAGGGTGTGGATGCCTCCGCCTACGACCAGGTGGTGGCCGTTCCCCAACTCTCCGACATCATGCGTCGCATTCCGAAGACGGTACGCTTTGCCGCCGAGGCCCGTGCCGATGCCTCCCGCGAGGGCACGATGGAGCTTGGCAAGAGCTACACCATCCAGCCCGCCTATTCCATCATGGCACCGCTGGCCTTCGACGAGGGCGCACGCATCGTCTATAACGACACCATCGACGGATGGACTGACGACCTGGAGGACATCGACCTCATGGCGGGCAGCGCCATCGAACTGACGGCCAACGTGGAGAACAAGATTCCCGCCTACCTGACCGTATCAGCCACCGCCATCGACGTCCAGGGCAAGCCGATCCCCGAGAACCGCATCAAGGTAGAGGTGTCCAGCGTCATCAATGCCTCCGAGGACGGCAAAACCCCTGTCGTCACACCACTCAAGATACGACTGACCGAGGGCGAGCCGGGCAGCGTGGCTCTCGTTGATGGACTCACATTCCGCATCGAGGCAGCCTCGGGCGAGGAGGGTGCCAAGAGTATCGTAGGCCAGACCATCAACGCCTACAACCACACGCTGAAGGCGCGCGACATCAAGGTGCGACTCGTCGGAAAGATCATCGTAAACAAGGACTGATAACCACTTTTAGACCTAACACTACATCATGAATAGAAGCAAGAAATATATGATGGCCGCCGCACTGGCCACACTGTCCTGCGGCGCGATGGCCCAGGGACTCAATACGGGCTACTTCATCGACGGATATGCCTTCCGCCACAACCTCAACCCGGCGTATGGCAACGACCAGAACTACGTCTCGATACCCGCTCTCGGCAACATTCAGGTGCGCACGCAGGGCAATTTCGGACTCGGCGACGTACTCTTCGACAACCCGCGCTATGGCATCGACAGCGACAAGAAGAAGACCACCTTCATGAATCCTTATATCGCTGACGGCGAGGCACTGAAGGGCTTTGCCTCGGGCAACAATCGCATCAATGCCGACGTGGATATCACGCTGCTCTCTGCGGGCTTCAAGGCCTGGGGCGGCTACAACACCATCTCGCTCGATGCCCGCACCAACGTAGGTCTGTCGCTGCCCTACGAGCTCTTTGCTTTTGCCAAGAACACGGGCAACCAAAGCTATGACATCGGCGACATCCACGCCCATGCCCAGTCGTTTGTGCAACTCGCTTTGGGCCATTCGCGCCAGATCGACGACCGCCTGCGTGTCGGTGCCAAGATGAAGTTGCTTTTCGGTGTGGCCCGTGCCGATGCAGAGATCAAAGACCTGCGTGCCGACCTCAGCGGTCCGGACAAATGGACCATGACGGGACAAGCGATGGCCAATGTGTCGATGAAGGGCTTTACTTATAAAGAGGAGCAGAAAGAATACAAGGTCGATGGACAGGGCACCTACCGTCGCGTGAACGACGTGGATATCGATGGTGCCGGCCTGGGTGGCTTTGGTATGGCCTTCGACTTCGGTGCTACCTACAAGATCGACGACGACTGGACGGTGAGCGCCGCGCTGCTCGACCTTGGCTTCATCGGATGGAGCAACAACATGCAGGCCGTCAATCGCCAGACGAGTTTCGAGTTCAACGGCTTCCACGACGTGGCTGTCAAGAAAGAGGACGCCATGGGCAACCCGAAGGACAACAGCCTGGAGTCGCAGGGCGACCGCTATGCCGACCAGATTGCCGACTTTGCCAACCTCTCCAGTGATGGCGACAAAGGTAGCCGCAGCACGGGTATCGGTGCGACGATGAATTTCGGATGCGAATATACGCTCCCGGCTTACCGCCAGCTGAAGTTCGGCTTCCTCAGTTCCACCCGCATCAATGGCAAGTATAGCTGGACCGACGCACGCCTGAGTGCCAATGTAGCCCCGCTGTCATGGCTCGATGGCGGCATGAGTTTCTCGGTCAATAGCTTCACGGCCAGCATGGGATGGGTCATCAACGCCCATCCGAAGGGCTTCAACTTCTTCATCGGCATGGACCACATCCTCGGCAAGACGAGCAAGGAGTTTATCCCCCTCAGTTCCAATGCCAGTCTGAACCTCGGTATGAACGTCACCTTCTGATAGTCAGCTACGGTTCGCCCAGACGGCGACCTGGCATGATTTCCCATAGCTGCGCCCGCCATCAGCCTTCACAGGCTGTTGGCGGGCGCATCCTTTCGTCAGCGATTCCTTCCTTTTGTCCCGTCTTTTCCGTCGCGATCTTCCTCCCGTTTTCCATCATTTCCACCGCCATTTTAGTCCCTTTGCCGCCCCGTCACGGCACCCTGCTGCCTTGTCCCCAACATTTCTCCCTCATTTATTTGGTCGTTTCGGAAGAAAACTGTAATTTTGTCGCATATTTTAAACAATCTCCTGAAACAAGACGAACATGAAAGATGTAAGAATTGTAGAGTGTGTCCCCAACTTTTCCGAGGGCCGCAACATGGACGTGATTAACCAGATTACCCGCGAGGTCGAGTCTGTCAAGGGCGTCAAGCTCCTCGATGTCGATCCGGGTGAGGCCACCAACCGCACCGTGGTGACGTTTGTCGGCTCGCCCGAGGACGTCTGTGAGGCTGCTTTCCGTGCAGTCAAGAAGGCTGGCCAGCTCATCGATATGCGCCAGCACCATGGCGCACACCCCCGCTTCGGTGCCACCGACGTGTGCCCGCTCGTACCTGTAGCCGGCATCACGCTGGAGGAGTGTGCCGAGTTGGCCCGCAAGTTGGGTGAGCGTTTCGCCAACGAGTTGGAGATTCCTTGCTACCTCTACGAGGCTGCCGCACAGACCGAGGAGCGCAAGAACCTCGCCGTCTGCCGCCGTGGTGAGTATGAGAAGCTCGCCGAGCGTCTCGGCACGGAGGATGGTCCCGATCTGGGCAACCGTCCCTTTGACGAGAAGGTGGCACGCACGGGCTGCACCGCTGTCGGCGCACGCGACTTCTTGATTGCCGTCAACTATAACCTCAACACCACCTCCACCCGCCGCGCCAACGCCATCGCGTTCGACGTGCGCGAGAAGGGACGCCCCATGCGCGAGGGTGGTAGCCTCACGGGCAAGATCCTCCGCTACGAGAATGGATCACCCATCATGCAGCCGGGCACGCTGAAAGCCACAAAGGCCATCGGATGGTTCATCGACGAGTATGGCATCGCACAGGTCTCGATGAACATGACCAACATCAATGTCACCCCGCTCCACAAGGCCTTCGACGAGGTTTGCCGTGCCGCCGCCGAGCGTGGCGTCCGCGTGACGGGTACGGAGATTGTCGGTCTCATCCCGAAGCGCGTGCTCATCGAGGCTGGTGAGTATTTCCTGCACAAGCAGCAGCGTTCCACCGGTATCCCCGAGGAGGACATCATCAAGATCGCCATCCACTCCATGGGTCTGGAGGACCTCAAGCCCTTCAACCCGAGAGAGAAGGTCATCGAGTATCTTCTGGAGGATGAGGACAAGACGGCGAAGCTCGTCGATCTCACGGTGAGCGAGTTTGCCAACGAGACTTCCCGCGAGAGTCCAGCACCGGGTGGTGGCACGATCGCCGCCTACATGGGTTCGCTCGGAGCTGCCCTGGGCACGATGGTGGCCAACCTCTCCGCCCACAAGCGTGGATGGGACGAGCGCTGGGAGGAGTTCTCTCAGTGGGCAGACCGTGGTCAGGATATCGTCCGCCGCGCCCTGCACCTCGTCGATGAGGACACCGAGGCCTTCAACCGCATCATGGATGCCTTCGGCCTGCCCAAGGGCACCGAGGAGGAGAAGGCTGCCCGCAGCCAGGCCATCCAGGACGCCACGCTCTATGCCACAAAGGTGCCTCTGGAGACGATGAAGACCGCCTATGCCGCCTTCGACATCTGCCGCGCCATGGCACAGGAGGGCAACCCCGCCTCTGTCAGCGACGCAGGAGTAGGCGCACTCGCCGCCCGCTCGGCAGTGCTCGGCGCATGGCTCAACGTCCGCATCAACGCTGCTTCTCTCAAGGACCGTGCCACTGCCGACGCCATCTTGGCCGAGGCCAAGGAGATGGCCGAGAACGCACAGCAGCAGGAGAAGGAGATCCTCGCTATCGTCGATACGAAGATCGAGGGATAAGACACCATACCGAAGCCCTTTGGCCGAAAGACGCCAAAGGGCTTTCACCATTGAACAAAAAGTAACAAAATAATGACCTTAGCAGAATTTCAGGCCGACATCCGTGCCGGCATTCCCGCTGAGCTGCCAGCATTGCAGCCCTACGACACTACCATCAACCATGCGCCCAAGCGCAAGGATATCCTCACCCCGGAGGAGAAGAAGCTCGCTCTGCGCAACGCGCTCCGCTATTTTCCGAAGGAGCTTCACGCACAGCTTGCCCCCGAGTTCGCCGAGGAGCTGCGCCAGTACGGTCGTATCTATATGTACCGCTACCGTCCCACCTATGAGATGAAGGCCCGCAACATCTCCGACTATCCCCATCGTTCGGAGCAGGCTGCAGCCATCATGCTGATGATCCAGAACAACCTCGACCCGCGCGTGGCACAACACCCGCACGAGTTGATCATCTATGGAGGCAATGGCGCCATCTTCCAGAACTGGGCACAGTATCGTCTGACGATGAAGTACCTCTCCGAGATGACCGACGAGCAGACCCTCGTGATGTACTCTGGCCATCCCTTCGGCCTCTTCCCGTCACACAAGCGCGCACCGAGAGTGGTCGTCACCAACGGTATGGTCATCCCCAACTACTCCAAGCCCGACGACTGGGAGCGCATGAACGCCCTCGGCGTGAGCCAGTACGGACAGATGACGGCTGGTTCCTATATGTATATCGGCCCGCAGGGCATCGTCCACGGCACGACGATCACGGTCCTCAATGCCGCCCGTCGTGTGATGCACGATCCCGCCCGTGGTGCCAAGAACCCCATCCCCCTCTTCGTCTCCTCTGGCCTCGGTGGCATGAGCGGTGCTCAGCCCAAGGCTGGCAACATCGCCAAGGTGGTCAGCGTCGTAGCCGACATCAATCCGCTCGCTGCCGAGAAGCGTCACGAGCAGGGTTGGGTCGATGAGCTCCACACCTCGCTCGACGAGTTGATTCCCGCCATCCGCGAGGCCGTGAGCACCAAAACGGTGAAGTCAATGGCCTACGTCGGCAATGTCGTCGATCTCTGGGAGCGCTTGGCTGAGGAGGATATCGAGGTCAATCTCGGTTCCGACCAGACCTCTCTCCACAATCCGTGGGCCGGTGGCTACTATCCCGTGGGTCTCACCCTGGAGGAGAGCAAGCGCATGATGGCCGAGGATCCGAAGGAGTTCAAGGCCCGTGTCGAGGAGTCTCTGCGCCGCCAGGTGGCTGCCATCAACAAGCTGACCGCCCGTGGCATGTACTTCTTCGACTATGGCAACGCCTTCCTCCTGCAGAGCTCACGCGCCGGTGCCGACATCATGGCTGCCGACGGTCACGGCTTCCGCTATCCGTCCTACGTCCAGGATATCATGGGTCCGATGTTCTTCGACTACGGCTTCGGTCCGTTCCGCTGGGTCTGCACCTCTTGCGATCCCGCCGACCTGGCACTGACCGACAAGATTGCCGAGGAGATCATGATGGACGAGCGCAGCCATGCCACACCCGACATCCAGCATCAGCTCGACGACAACATCCACTGGATCCGCGAGGCAGGTCCCAACCACCTCGTCGTCGGTTCACAGGCCCGCATCCTCTATGCCGACTGTGAGGGCCGTACCCGCATCGCGCTGGCCTTCAACGAGGCCGTCAAGGATGGCCGTCTCAAGGCACCCGTCGTTCTGGGTCGTGACCACCACGATGTCTCCGGTACCGACTCTCCCTTCCGCGAGACCTCCAATATCTACGATGGTTCTCAGTTCTGCGCCGACATGGCCGTACAGAACGTCATCGGCGACTCCTTCCGTGGCGCCACGTGGGTGAGCATCCACAACGGTGGCGGTGTAGGCTGGGGCGAGGTCATCAACGGTGGCTTCGGTATGGTAGTCGATGGCTCCGAGGAGAGCAGCCGCAACATCCGCGAGATGCTCTTCTGGGATGTCAACAACGGTATCTCCCGCCGTGCATGGGCCCGCAACAAGGGATCCATGGATGCCATCCAGCGCGAGATGGACCGCACGCCCGACTTCCGTATGACCATGCCGAACCTCGTCGACGACAACATCATCGACGCTGCGTTCTAACATATTGTCTGGGGGCTGCAACAGGCTCCCAGTCAACCTGTTGCGCGATATATTTTCAAGCAACGATAAAATCAAAACATCAACCCATCGGGCCTTCACGGGCCTGACAACACTTTAAGAAAGAAAAGAAGCAATGGAACGTAAAATCCATTATATCAGCGCAGAACATCTGACGCTCGATACCGTCCGCGCCATCATCCGCGAGGGCTATGAGCTGCGTCTCTCCGACGACGCCAAGGCACGCATCATCCGCTGCCGTGAGTATTTGGACAAGAAGATTGCCACCGCCGAGGCACCCATCTACGGTGTGACGACAGGTTTCGGCTCCCTCTGCAAGGTGAGCATCGACGAGGACAAGCTGTCCCAGTTGCAGATCAACCTCATGATGAGCCACGCCTGTGGCGAGGGCGACCGCGTGCCGACGGATGTGGTCCGTCTGATGATCTTCTTCAAGATCCAGTCGCTCTCCTACGGCTACAGCGGCATCAAGCTCGACACCGTGGAGCGTCTCATCGAGTTCTTCAACCACGGCGTGTGTCCCGTTGTCTATCAGCAGGGTAGCGTGGGTGCCTCTGGCGACCTCGTGCCGCTGGCTCACCTCTGCCTGCCGCTCGTCGGCCTCGGCCATGTAGAGTATGAGGGCAAGATCATCACGGGTGAGGAGCTCAACGAGAAGATGGGATGGAAGCCCATCCACCTCGCCTCCAAGGAGGGTCTCGCCCTGCTCAACGGTACGCAGAACATGCTCGCCTTCTTCGCCTGGAGCGTCCTGAAGGCACAGGATCTGTCGAAGTGGGCCGACCTCATCGCCACGATGTCCCTCGATGCCTTCGACGGCAGAATCGAGCCGTTCCTCCATCCTGTTCACGCCGTTCGCCCCCATCGTGGCCAGATGGAGACGGCAGACCATATCTACGAGTTGCTCCAGGGTTCTGAGCTGATCAAACAGCACAAGACCCATGTGCAGGATCCCTACTCCTTCCGCTGCATCCCGCAGGTGCATGGTGCGTTCAAGGATACACTCCACTATGTAGAGGAGGTCTGCACGACCGAGATGAACTCCGCCACCGACAACCCCACCGTGGTACCCGAGGAGGATATGATCATCTCTGCCGGCAACTTCCACGGTGAGCCCATTGCCCTTCCGATGGATTTCCTGGCCATCGCCCTCAACGAGCTGGGCAGCATCTCCGAGCGCCGTATCTACAAGTTGGGCGACGAGCAGCGCGGTCTTCCCTCCATGCTCGTTGCCAAGCCGGGTGTGAACAGCGGATTCATGATCACCCAGTATGCTGCCGCCTCGATCGTCAGCCAGAGCAAGATGCTCTGCATGCCCAACTCTGCCGATAGCATCCCCACCTGCCAGGGTCAGGAGGACCACGTCTCCATGGGTGCCAACGCCGCCACGAAACTCTATCGTGTGGCCGAGAACACGGAGCGCGTCCTTGCCTTGGAGCTCTTCAACGCCGCACAGGCCCTCGACTTCCGCCGTCCGCTGAAGTCCTCGCCCGCGGTAGAGAAGTTGCACGCAGAGTACCGCAAGATCGTCCCGTTCATCGAGATCGACCGCGTGATGTACCCGCTCATCGCCAAGAGCATCGACTTCATCGCCAAGAATCAATTCTAAACGTTTTATCCCCATCGATCGTTAGGCGCGGCCTCATGATCGATAGGGAAACTAAAACGATAAAAAAGTAAGATCCGTGCGGGGGACGGCAAGGGTGTCCATGACGGGCGCGCTTGCTCTCCCCCGCACTTTTTTTATTGGTATCATCATTATTTATATTATACGAAGACAATGAGAACGATATACACCAACATCGCCCAACTCTGTGGCATCACCCACGGAGAGCTGCGCAAGGCGGGACAGGAGATGGCCCGCGTAGAAACGATGACGGACGCATGGCTCGCCGTCGAGGACGACAAAATCTTGGATTTCGGCACGGGAAGCGTGCCTGCGGAGCTGATGCAGGACGCAAAGGTCATCGACACTAAGGGCGCCTTCGTCATGCCGCGCTTCTGCGACAGCCATACCCACCTGGTCTGGGCAGGCAGCCGTGAGCAGGAGTTTGAGGACAAACTCCAGGGATTGTCCTACGCCGAGATTGCCGCCCGCGGCGGTGGCATCCTCAATTCTGCCGACCGTCTCCACGAGACGAGCGAGGAGGACCTTTTCGAGCAGACCATGCGCCGTGCCGAGGAGATCTGGCAGAAAGGCACAGGATGTGTGGAAATCAAGTCTGGCTACGGACTGACGACCGAGGATGAGTTGAAAATTCTGCGTGTCGCCCAGCGTGTAAAGGCCCATTCGCCACTCCGCATCGTGACCACCTTCCTCGGTGCCCATGCCGTCGGCCGAGCCTACAAGGGACGCCAGTCAGAATATGTCGATCTCGTCATCAACGAGATGATGCCCCGTGTGGCTGCCGAGGGACTGGCCGACTTTGTGGACGTGTTCTGCGACGAGGGTTTCTTCACGCCAGAGGAGACCGACCGCATCCTCGAAGCTGGCGAGAAATATGGCATGAAGGGTAAGATTCATGCCGACGAGCTGGCCTTCTCGGGTGGATCCCGTGTTGCCATCGCTCATGGTGCACTCTCTGCCGACCACTTGGAGGCACTCCCCGAAGAGGGCATAGAGCAGTTCCGTGGTGCCGTCACCATGCCCACTGGCCTGCCGGGTACGTCCTTCTTCCTTAATATGCGGTTTGCCCCGGCCCGTGGCTTCATCGACGCTGGTCTGCCCATCGCTCTCGCCTCCGACTACAACCCAGGCTCCACGCCGTCGGGCGACATGAAGTTTGTCTGGTCCCTGGCCTGCACGAAGATGCGTCTCACCCCCGAAGAGGCATTCAATGCCATCACCCTCAACTCCGCCGCCGCCATGGGCTTGTCCGCGGAGTATGGCAGTGTGGAGCGTGGCAAGCACGCCTCCCTCCTCTTCCTGCGCGACGTCCCCTCGTTGGCATGGCTTCCGTACCAATACACCACACCGCTGCGCCACGCTACGTTTTAAGACCTAAACGCCTCAAAGGGTGCAAAGAAACCACATACTTTTGCATATTGCAGGGTGATGGATCATACTACAGACAAAACACTAATCAAACACAAAAAAGCTTGTGTGAGGAATGGCTGGCGACCGTGAAGGCAGAAGCTATGGACAGCATCTCCATCTCCTGCGGTAGCCTACCTCAGTATATCTTTGAAGGCGAGGTTGGCCAGCAGGGCTGTCGATTGACTGAGCATGCGGATAAACTCTTGGGCCGACGACTTCATATAGGAGTCGCGCAGCAAGTGCACACATCCGTCCATCTCGTTGCCCTCCGCATCGATAGGGATAGCCTTCATACCTGGCTGGGTGAGCGTGGTGGATTCCGAGAGAATGGAGACGAGCGAGCTGCGGCTCAGCAAGTCAAAGATGATATTGACATTGTTGACCTCCACCATGATTTTGAAGTTGTTGTCACGCCCCTCCAGCAGGTGCTCGAAGGCGTTGCGCGCCTGCAAGCCCTTGTAGGGCAGAATGAGATCATAGCGTTCAAGATCAGCGAGGGTGACGCTCTGCTGCCTTGCCAGCGGGTGGTGATCATTGACGATGGCTGCCAGACGATTGCTGAAGATCGCTCTGCTGTCTATCGCCTTGTCCCGTTTCAGCGGCTTGAAGGCCAGCACAAGGTCCAGTTCACGCTTCTTCAGTCCGTCCATCAGTTCCTGCATAGATCGATAGACGATGTTGAGCCTGACGTGGGGATAGGCGTGGATAAACGCGATAAGCGTCTCGGCCATGATGTTGCTAAAGGAGAATGTCACTCCGATGTTGAGTTCTCCAGCCAGCATCTCGCGCAGGTCGTTCATGTGGTCCGCACAAGCCCCGGCCGCATTGACCGTCTTTTGGGCGTAGGGCAACAGTTCTTTTCCCGCCTCCGTGAGATACACCTCGTGGGAATTGCGCTCAAAGAGCGGCATTCCTATCTCCTGCTCCAGATGGGAAATCTGCTGCGATAGGGTACTCTGCGTGACGTAGAGTTTCCGCGACGCCTTGGAGAAATTGAGCGTTTCGGCCACCTGGAGGAAATATTTCAATTGTCTGATTTCCATTCTTATCGGTCTAAATCCGTTTGCAAAGATACTACAAGAGTTTCTATTCGTGCGTATCGCGGGCATGATTTTTCTCCTTTCTTGTCCTTCTGTGTGCACCCACTCTCGCTCCTACGGCATGGGGCGTGACAAACTCTCCGTTGCGCTTTTTCCGTTCCACGAGCATGGCGAGCAACTTCCGCTTGCGTGTATCCTCGATGAAACGGCGAAAAAAGAGATTGGGCACAGCCACGCCGAGGGCGATGCAGATGATAGCCAGCGAAGCTTTGATGGCATTGTTCATGCCCACCGTGACCTCGCCGACGACACCGTGCATCTCGATGAAAGCGAAGAGGGCGCGATACATCAGCACACCCGGAATCATCGGGATGACACTCGGGATGGTGATACACTGATGGGGCACATGAAACCAATGGCGCGCCTTGATGACAGCGATACTCACCGCCGTGGCTCCCGCCAGCGACCCGATGGTCAGTCCCATGTCCAGGCCGAGGTTGCCATTGCTCGGACCGAGGTTGATAAAGTTGCGCACACACACGGCGATGATACCACCCACGGCCACGACGGGCAGCAATCGCCGCGGGATGTTGAAGATGGTGGAGAATCCCATGGCCGACACGGCGGCGGCAATGGCATACTCCCAATACTCATGATGGGGTGTCATGGTGAGCGTCTTGGCAAAATTGTCGATGCCGCAGACCTTGATGGCAAAGGCGATACCGAAAGCCATGGCCAGCACCATGAGCAGCGTATTGACGGCACGGATGAATCCGGTCTCGATATAGCCGTCGAGCATGTCGCTCACGAAGTTGATGAGCGGCACACCTGGTACGATGAATAGCGCGCACGCCATCAGTGGGTGCCATGGCGTAGTGGAGATCATCCACGACGGCATGCCCGCCATCATCGCTGGATCAGTAGAAAGGAGTGCTGTCGCCCAAGCCAGCAACGTGGCCACGAAGGCCGAGATGCCGATGGCGACGTAGTTGTTGCAACCCACCGTGGGGAGAAACATCCGCAGGCGGAAACCCAGGATGGCCGCCAGGGAGCAATAAAAGAATGCGGTCCAGTCGCAGCCAAACTGGATGCAGAAGCCACCGCAGGCAAAGCCGCCACCTATCGCCACCTGCCAGGGGGTGAAGCCACGTGGCGCATCGTGGATGTCGTCGAGGGCCTTCTCATACTGCACGAGCGAGAAGTCCTCGCGGATGGCCGTCCAGGTGAGGCGGCTCACCTTGGCGATGGTGGCCAGACTGATGCCGTGACGCTCGCAGCGCTGAAACTTCGTAAACGAGTGGAGCTCATCGCTGTAGTTGACCATAAGCACGTTCCAGTTGACATAGAGGTGTATGTAGCGCTCGTCCAGTCCCAGGAAGGCCATCGCACGCTTCATCGTCCGCAGAATGCGCGAGGTGTCGGCCGCACTCTCCATGAGTAGGCTTCCTGTGCGTAGCAGCAGGTCGAGCTTGTGGCAGAGTTCCGTTTCGGCCACTCCGCGCCGCCGCCTCGGCTCTTCTACTGCCGAGGGGCGCACTGAAGGGTTCTCTGTTTTGACGTTTCTCATTCGTTTATCCGAATACAAAGATCAGTATCTGAATCGTGACGATGCGCAGGAACATGGCGAAGGGATAGACCGTGGCGTAGCCCACGGCGGGCGCGTCAGCAGAGGTCTGCTCGCGGACGTAGGCCAAGGCTGCCGGATTGGTATGGGCACCAGCGAGCACACCGAGCATCGTGTAGTAGTTGATGTGGAAGACATAGCGGCCTATCAAACCACCAACCAGAATAGGCACCATCGTGATGGCGGCTCCATAGGCAATCCACTGCGCGCCCTCACCCGTGGCAAGGGTTTGTACGAAGGGCGCTCCCGTTCCCAGTCCGACACAGGCCAGGAAGATGCAGATACCCACCTCGCGCAACATCAAGTTGGCCGAGATCGTATTATAGGTCACGAGGTTATATTTCGGGCCGAAGAAACCGATGAGGATGGCCACCACCAGCGGGCCGCCGGTGAGTCCCAGTCGCAGGCTCTCATTGATACCCGGAAGGAAGAAGGGGATGTTGGCCACGATACAACCGAGCATGATACCAAGGAAAATAGGGATGAGGTTGGGCGCGTTGAGCCGCTTCATCTGGTTGCCAAGGAGTTTCTCCGTATGGGCAATAGCAAGCTCCGTACCCACCACCGTCACACGATCACCAAGCTGCAGTTTCAGATGCGGGGTAGCGATGAGGTCCACACCGTTGCGGTTCACTCGCGTGATGTTCGTGCCAAGGCTCGTGCGGATACCCATCTGGCCGATGCTCTTGCCGTTGACACCCGGCTTCGTCACAAGGATGCGACGCGTGATCAGATCCTTGCCAAAGGTCTCGGGCGCCACCTCTACCTTTTCGCCGACAAGGGCCACGATGGCCTCCACGGCCGTAGGATGGGCCACCACCTGGAGCAGGTCGCCCTCGTTGACTACCGTCGACCCGTTGACCACTTCACCCTTGCCACTGCCGTCGCTATGGATGATGCGCGAGATCATGAAGTCGCGTTTCAGCACTTCGTGGATCTGGCGCACCGTGTCGCCAGCCACCATTTTGTTGGTCAGGCGCACGGAGAACGTGTGGAGCGTCATTTCCTTCAAGTGGCCTGCGCCCATTTTGGCAGCGTCCTCCTCATGGTGTCTGTCGATGCGCAGGGCATAGCGGAGGATGACGAATGAGAGGATCACACCCAGCACACCCACAGGGTAGGCGATGGCATAGCCTGTGGCGATGGATGGGGCGTCAATGTGGCGCAGGTCGCTGAACGCCTGCTGTGCCGCACCCAGTCCCGGGGTATTGGTCACGGCACCCGAGAGGATGCCGACGAGGGTCGTGGCGGATGTGCCAGAGAAGGAATAGACCACGAGGGTTGTCACAATACTCAATGCCACAACTACAATACTGAGGATATTGAGACTCTTGCCACCTCCACGGAAGGAGGAGAAGAAGCCCGGGCCCACCTCAAGGCCGATGGAATAGACGAAGAGTATCAAACCAAACTCCTTGAGGAAGTGGAGCAGATGCTCGTCGATGGTGATGGGAAGGTTGCCCATCAGCAGACCGATAAACAACACCCAGGCCAGCCCGAGCGAAACTCCGCGCACCCGAACCTTGCCCAAACACAGGCCGAGCGTGATCACTAGGGCCAGAATCATCACTGAGTGGGCCACGCCTCCTCCCCACAACTCGGGGAATCCGTAAAACAACTTTTCAAGTATTTCCATTTGTACTTTCTTATTTTGATTAATTTTCTCTGCCTTGCCGCAACGCCACACCTGTCTGAAGTGGCATCCGCGATTTTCGATTGCAAAGGTATAGACAATGACGAAAGCCGCAGATCATCGGCATTTAAAAAGCGCAAATGCAGCTATAAGCATTTTCGATAAAGTAATTTCTGCTTGTTTCCTTTCCATTTTACCATTATATATCAATAGGTTACACGCTGATTATACACCGTCTTACTTTAATTTTTACCACCCCATATTCCTACTGACTTTCACCCACACATCAGCCATCGCATTCTAAAAAACTGATAGCCGCATACGGATTTGCTTTCTTTACTTGCAAATTCTTGATTCAAAAATCGAATGGAAAAGGGTTAATTAGATGGTAAAAACGCAAAGCGGGGCACCACGATGGGTGCCCCGATAAATTTGATACATATATATATTGTGTCCAGTAAGTAGAGCCCGCAGTCGCTGCGGGTGTGCCGTTCCGCTACGGCAACTAATCGTGTTTCATATATTAATGAGGAGAAAAAGGGGAAAGTAACCCCTGTTTTGAGAAAAAAAATCAAAAAAAGTTTGTTTAGACCTGTAGATACGGGAGAGCTTGTATGCTTTTAGTCTGATTATGTGCACTTTAACTCGTTTCTTCTGTAAACTGTTTTTCCTGAAATGGAATGACAAAGATATTTGTGTTGTTTCAATATAACCCATGCGTATAAGAAATACGACTTAAACAGCAAGTACAACACAACGCTTCTCCTGCTGTTCTCGCTTCTAAAAGTGGAAACAACAGGAGAAGCAATGGAGGAGTAAGGTGGGATTCCATACTCAAACAATATCAATATTGTAACTGCTATGTTTTAAGTTAAGCAGCGAAGATACTTTTTATATTCCTAATTTGAGTGCCTACATACAGCCCTTACACTTTCGCCATAGTATTTTGACGAATGGTTGACCGATTTCTTAGAACTTGAAAAACTCAACTCCCAAACTTCAGAAGACGTTTTGTCCTTATACTGTGTTGCCGTTCTGTAAAAACCGTTGGTTTCGTTGTTATTTAAAGAATTCAATTTATATCCAGCTGCTGGTAAAAATATATAATTACCATTATCACCAAATACCTTAAAACCTTTTATTCCGTTTTCTGCGGTCCAAACCCAATCGCATTTGGTCAGCAACTCCTTTATTTCTTCTTTTGTCGGCATTGTCCAAGGATTACCCCAAACAGCTTGTGCCACATCATATTGTGTTGTAATCAGAGAACAGCTTCCTCAGAAATACTTTTTTAAATTTCTAATTAAAACTTCATACCTTACTTTATATATAGGTTCAGCATTACCAGCTTTGAAATATCGTGTATTTCCATTGGCATAACTTCCTTTGTTGGTATCATATATAATAACGTCCCCAGATGATGAAATGTGTATGTGATATTTAGGTGAAAAAATATCTACGCTATTGGTCTTATATTTGACGGAAGACGCTACACTTTTGAAAGGGGCTGCTATCAATTCTGATTTTACAATCTTACCACCTTTCGCTATTTCATTTAAGTACACAGATACAGGCATGGAATTGTTGTCCTTATAAACGAATTCTATTTCAAACATATTTGCTCCATCACATGGATACATATACTTTAAGGATGTTTTAATCGGATTTCCTTGGCTATCCATTTTCCCGTTTACATATTTGTCATACCAAAACTTATTATTGTTTGGATTATTGCTATTGTCCGTTCTTTCTGTTGTTTGCGTCTTTGCTATGTTTTCATCCATCTTATTGTCATACACATGATTTCCGTGAATATCTATTCCCGTAGAAACGTATTCACCTGCAGAGTCCTCATATTTAAAGACCTTGTCTGTTGATGAGTAAAAAATGAATTTATAGGCCGAACTCGGAGATATTATATAGTTTCCATTTTTATCAAGAATGCCAGTTTTTCCATTCTGTTCGACTTTAACATATATATCATCCCCTTCTTTCCTAAAAACGGCATTGTCGTAAATGGCATCACAAATACAATGCCCTCCTTTTGTGTAAACACCTTCTTTGTCTTTTAATGTTACATTAAACCAGCCACCGTTTGTTGTATGATAACATATTAAGTCATACTTTTGAGGGATTAGCGTATTTCCGTTTTCATCTTGTGCTCCATAGTTTATGGATTTTGTTCCATTCCATGTTCTTACTTCTGTCCAAATAAAACCGTCATCTTCTTTTTGTACATCTTTATGTAATTCACTAACTTGCTTCTTTGTATAGCTTTGTTGACGATTATAGCTTTGTTGACGACTGTAGTTTTGTATTCCTTGATTGAAGCCTTGCAAAAAGCCAGACCAAAACTGTGCTTGAACATTGCATGGAAACCCAACAAGTGCAATGAACAAAGCGATAAATCCTATGAATGTTTTCATATTGTCAAATATTATCAATGAAAAAGGCGTGCAACCGTTCCGATGCTTGTTTTCCGTTTGGGTTACCGCCAAGTGACCTGCATATCAACAAACGACAGAACAGTTCACGCCTATGAGCGTGAACTTTCAATCTGCTTGTCCTCGATATGCGAATATTGGCGGTATTCAAACGGAAGAGAACAAGAGCTAAAAGCTCAATATCCAAAAAGTACAGAACGGAAACGCCGAGTTTAAAATGCGAGGCTTTAGCCTCTGTTCTTAGTCTCAGTTTGATTGCCGATTCTTAGAATCATGCAAGTCCTTAGCGTTTCATTCTTGTGTAATATCTGTTTCTTATTATCCTTGATTCCGCAACACTATTGTAAATTAAACTTTTTAAGTACCTGAGCAACAAAAAGTTGCCCAGGATTTTGCCATGTCGAAGAATTCACTTATCTTAGTGTTGCAAAAACAAACAAGAGAATCCGACGATAGACATGGCAAAGATACAAGTTAAGCAGCGAAGATACTTTTTATATTCCTAATTTGAGTGCCTACATACAGCCCTTACACTTTCGCCATAGTATTTTGACGAATGGTTGACCGATTTCTTAGAACTTGAAAAACTCAACTCCCAAACTTCAGAAGACGTTTTGTCCTTATACTGTGTTGCCGTTCTGTAAAAACCGTTGGTTTCGTTGTTATTTAAAGAATTCAATTTATATCCAGCTGCTGGTAAAAATATATAATTACCATTATCACCAAATACCTTAAAACCTTTTATTCCGTTTTCTGCGGTCCAAACCCAATCGCATTTGGTCAGCAACTCCTTTATTTCTTCTTTTGTCGGCATTGTCCAAGGATTACCCCAAACAGCTTGTGCCACATCATATTGTGTTCCACCAATATTGTCTCCTATATTTTCACAAGTACTACTTGAACCAGAACAATATTTATATGTGTTCCAACTGTAAATGTCTTTTTCTTCAATTTCTCCCCAAGCGAAATAACCGCCATAATCTTCTGGACTTCTTGCACTAATATTGCAAGTCGCCCATTTCACACTTAGACCTAAATCAGTACACTCTTTCCCATTCACATTTTCTGTTTTGGGGAGAATAGATGTAAATCCTATGACTTGATAATTATCTTCATTGTCAACGGTTTCGTAAGCAACCGCAAAGACATTTTTTCTTTATTTGAATATATAGCATTGCTGCCTGATTCTCCTACATAACTGAAACCATACAACGTTTTATTTATATCGACTTTTTCTTCTCCTTTTTTTGTCATTATCACGGCTGCACATAATCTGTCAGACGTGAATTGGTAGGCAATAGTGACTGGCAATCTCTTCGCATTGAACTGTAATATGCTTTCATCAGACGATTCTATCAACTGGTAGCCATTCATGTGTTGCTGTATAGCTTCTTTTGATGTACCCCATTCTGTATTGACGCTTTTCAATGCTGCTGCAATATCTCCTTCCGTCGAAATGTGACCCTCATCCAAAACGTCATCAGAAGAACTACATGCAGAAATGGAAATAAGCATAACTACACTATATAATATTTTTATTAGATGCTTTTTTGTTTGTCTTTTCATAATGCCATCTATTTTGAAAGTTTCTTCACTAAATTATTTATTTTTTTTACCCGATAATCCGTTGTGGCTTCATCAAGACCTGGTGGAGAAGATACAATATATACGGTAGTAGATGCGGTGAGATTATTATCCGTTGTAACCGTTATAGTTGCCTGTCCTTCTTTCTTTCCATAAATTTTTCCAGTAGATGTTACTGTGGCAACAGAATTGTCTGATGATTTCCATTTATACGTTGTTTCAGATTCAGAGGGTGTCAAGGATGGTATAAGAGTATAGTTATATCCAACTGGCATTTCTACATTCTGTGGTAAGTGTAACGCTGTTGGTGCACCAACTACTTTAACCATGGCCTTTGCGGTTAATCCATTATCTGTCGTTGCAACAATGGCAGTTGTTCCCTCAGAGATGCCTTTTACTACACCCGAAGAAGTCACAGTAGCAATATTTTCATTCTCTGACGTCCAGGTAATAGAAGCTGACGCTCCGTTTGGAGTATAGACAGGTTTCAACGCCTTGGTTTTCGACACAACAACACTTAATGGATTTGGAGTCAATTCCATTGTCTTTGCATCGACTTTTTTCACATGAACATCACAAAAACATGGTTCTGCAATTATAGGGTCAAGAGTGATCCTTGCATATCCAGTGCCAACAGCCTTCAATTTTCCTTTGCTGTCGATAGTAACTACATCTTCATTGCTCGATTCCCAAATAGGTGTTCCGTAATTGTCACTTCGAGTACACTTTAATGTGTGTTTTTCGCCAAGGTTTAAATTCAATTCTGTTTCACTAATACTCGCAGTTCCCCCGATGCACTGTATTCTATAAGTTTTTGTACCTTGTCCTGCATGATAATTATGGTCGTATGAACCAAGATATTCATACACATAATTACATGTCACATAGGCTGCCCCTGTGAAGTAGTGAGTGACTTTAACTATAGCTCCTACTTCTGATCTTTCTGTAAGAGTTAATCCCTCGTCGCATGACCATGTTGCACTTCTCGCATAGCCTTTAGGTGGGTCTACTGATAGATATTCATAAGACCCTACTTCTATGTTATATTGTGCCAATAGGTTTATTTGGAACAATATTGATAAGAATATCATTATTGTTAATCGCTTCATGTTCTAATTATTTGAATTGACGTGTCTATTATTTATGTTTCATTATATCACCAAATCGATTATGTACCCTGAATCTATTTCCATTTTTCCAAGCGAACATAAAATTAGGCAGATTCAAAAATCGTACTTAGATTGATTTTGAATCTGCCCACATTCTTAATCTCGTGTCGGTATTCTACCAGTTCCACCACACGACGTGCACTTACCATTCCAGCAATTAGGGCACTTCAAGCGCTTACCACTGAAAGAGTCGAAATAGGTACCTTTACCATGGCAAGTACGGCATAGTCCTGTTCCGCTACAAACACGACACGTTCTGTCAGCATGTGCCGAAGGAGTGGCATGCGACTCGCAGCATTCTGTCGAACAGGCCACCATGTCATCGCCGTGTGTCGTAGAGGCAGTAAGGGTGGTCAGTGACCATACGGACAATACTGCAACAATAGCAGAAAGAATCATCTTGTTCATCATATCATACACTACATCCGTGTCGTGCGCAACTTTAAATTTGTTTATATTGTTTTTTTATTAATACCGTTGGGTAAATGGAAATATCCATTCACTTACAAAGTTTCAGTACACAAAGTTACATCTATTATGCGACGTCTTGCATAGCTAATATTGCCCATTTCGTGAACTACCGTGTTTTATTCGCGAACGAAAACACCGCGTAAGCATCTGCCTAATTCCGATTATAAGTAATCATCCACCGACTCTGTGAGCGGTGGCGCCGCTTCTCCATAGTCCTCCTCGTTAGTTTTTGCTTCGACATCGAAATCGACGGATTCGCCTTGCATTATCGTCGAATAGGAATTGCGGGCCTGCTGCATCAGACTACGGAGTGCGGGCTTCGAAACATTGAGCGTGATCACCTGACCGTGGGAGTCTGAGAGCGACACAGTCTGTTTGATGGCGTTCATGTGAAAGACACTGTTGTAGTTGATAATATACTTCCTGCCCATTCTGATCATATTGTTGTGTTCAGAGAACTTCGACCTAATCTCTCGCTCTATCTCGCCGAGGCAAAAAGGTACCATGATTTTGACCCCTTGAACTGTTCGGATTCTGGTATAGTGATCGTCAGCCTCAAAGAATAATGCATCGTCGAAATTTAACATATAAATCTCACCACACCGATAGAGGCACATGTTAGACTTGGTCTTCATTCGTTAGTTTTTGTTTAATTATTAGTACATTTTACAGTTAATGGATACTATGGTAGCAAAGTAACTCCGTCCTGTACAAAAATAGAGAAAAACTCGCAGGTAAATCTATCATCCATCCTACTTTTCGTGAATCATGCATTTTCCTTCGTGAACGAACTAAGTGGTTCATAGCGCCAGATGGAGATGGTGTAGTTCATTTGGTGGTATGAAAACAATCGGATACAATGTAAGCAAAAAGAGATCATTTCCCGAGAATCCAATGACTGTTGAAATAGGTGGTTTTGAGACGCAAGAGGGATTTTATGTGAAAAAGTGCGACGAAAATCGGTGGCAATTTTCCTAAATTGTCCTAAAAGATTGTTTGAGCGTCTGCGCACACAATCTCCCACTACATGGGGGATTCGGGGCGTTTTTGGGGTAGGGGAGCAGCTTTTTGTAGAATGTGAAGAAATATTAACGGGCTGGTTTTCAGCCCTATTTTTTACTACCTTTGCATTACAAACATGAAACGAAGGCGCTGCAGGAGCGGTTTTCCTGGATAGAAACGCGCTATGGTGGACACCCCCTTTTGTCGGGTTTTCGGCCAAGTTTCAAAACCTAATTTTATGAAGCAATACAGAAAAGAGACCAAATTAGAGAGCATTGTCTATCAAGTCATCATCACGCTCGCCCTCATTGCGCTGCCCGTCTTCGGCCATGCTGCCACGACGGAGCAAGCACTACCCGCCGAGGTAACGGAGACAGCAGGCGATGGAGACGGATTTGACTGGAACAAGCTCATCGATGCCATCGCCCATTTCGAGAGCAAGGGCAACGCCCGCGCCGTAAACGGACAGTATGTGGGCCTGCTGCAGATCTCGCCGGTGCTGGTCCGCGAATGCAACAACATCCTCAAGGCGCGCGGAGAGAGCAAGCGCTACACCCTCAAGGACCGCTACAACGCGGAGAAGTCGCGCGAGATGTTCGCCATCATCCAGTCGCACCACAACCCGTCCAACTCCATCGAGCGCGCCATCCGAATCTGGAAAGGTGGCATCGGATACAGCATCCGCAAAACACAAAACTACGTCAACCGCGTGCTTGAGCGCATGGGACTGTAGGGCGCCACTTGTTCTTCGTTGATAGGGTTGAGGGGGATCGCCTATGATTGTTGCGATCCATCCACGGCAAAGAATAACCGCTAAAAATGTGGCGGATTAGGAGGAAGTAGAAGAAAAAATGAATCGTCGGTGTTCATTTTTTACTATTTTTGTTAGGTTTTGCGCAGAAAATATTACTTTTGCATCCGAAACATGGTCTTTCGGACACGCCTTGCGCACTCGTCGGCCTCCGTTTCGCCCCCAACGGGGGGACAACCCAGTTTGTTATCAATGAAAATTCAAAAAATGATCAACTACCGTATCCGTTCCATACGGATGCTTTTTGTCATACTTATGACCCTCGCTGCGGGTGCCCAGATGGCGCATGCAGCCAAGGGCGGACGCTCCGACTTCTACCAAAAATATATGTCGCGACCCTCCGAGGAGCTGATACGCATCGGCAAGGACTACCGCCTCAGGAAGAACAAGCCCGACTCGGCACTGCTCTTCTTCACCATCGTGGCAGGACGCTACACGCCCAACATGAGCGCAGAGGAGAAGAGAGAGGTGGTGGAGGCACTGAACATGAACTACTTCATCTACAGCTTCACCTACCTCAACTATCCCAAGGCTTACGAAAACCTGCTCCGCGCCCACACCATCTCGAAAGAACTGGGCGAGACAAGTGCCGCACTCTACTTCAACCTCGGATCCATGTACCAACTTGTAGCAGGACAGGGAAGACAGTGGAAACTCTACAGTAAGGCCCTGGACTGCTACCGGAAGGGTGTGCGCCTGGCCCTGGCGAAGAAGGATATGCCCACCGCCGACATGGCTTTCACCAACATGACGACGCTCGCCGACGTGGTGGGAGAGTTTGCCAACACGAAGAAGGAGTGGGACCTGTACCGCAAGGCACACACGAAGCGCAACACGGAGCACTACAAGTATAACATCACCCTCTACGAGGGCACAAGACTGAAGATAGCGGGGCAGCTTCAGAAGGCTGCCGAGGCCTACGGCCGGCTCATCGATATCGTGCCCGATACGGAGCGCAACTGCCGCCGCCGCGCATTGGCATTTGTGGAGGCCGCGGAGGTACAACGACTCTTGCACCACTTCGACCAAGGACTGGCCCTCGTGGCGGAGGCGGAGAAACTCTATGTCAAATACAAGATTGGCGACGGCATGCAGAGCGTTTATCAGACCTACGCCATCTTCTATGAGGACATGGGGCGCAAGGCCGACTACGACCGCAGCATGTACCGATACTACCAGATCAACGACTCGCTGAAGGCATACTCACTGCCATCCAACGTGTTTAACATGGGTCTCAACGAGAAGGTGATCGAGCTCAACCAGGAGATGGACGGCATGAAAGAGCGTCAGACGCAGCACCGCATCTGGCTCATCGTGGCCGTACTGACTACGCTTTTCTTCGTCATCATCCTGCTCGTCGTGATGCGCGAGAACCGGGAGTTGCGCCGCCGCAACCTCGCTCTCTACCACCGAAGCTTGGAGGTGCTGAAGAGCGATGAAATGGCGGGAAAACAGCGAAAGACTGTCTCTGCACCCGCCGTGGAGGAGAACAATGCGGCTACGGCTTCTTCCAAATACCACCACAGTACGCTCTCCGATGCGGACAAAGACCGTATCGCACAACTCGTGCAGCAGGTCATGGAGCAGACCGAAGTCATCATACAGCCCGACTTCACGGTCGAAAAACTGGCGCAAAACATCAGTACGGGACAAAAGTATGTGTCGCAGGTCATCAACGAGACCTTTGAGTGCAACTTCAACACGCTGCTCGGACGCTACCGCATCCGTGAGGCTTGCCGCCGCTTCAACGATCCGCAACGCTACGGAAGCTATACCATCGAGAGCATCGCAAGGGATCTCGGGTTTAAGTCGCGATCCAATTTTGCCACCACTTTCAAGAAGCATACGGGTCTGAATCCGTCGGAATACCTGCGCCTGGCAAAGGAGAAAAACGGACTTTAATCCAGGATTTCATCTACCTCTGCCGCCTCTTGCTATTTACGGCTATTTTTGCCCGAAAAAAGTATGTTGACTTCATTAGCTGATGAATATAACTTCAGAGGCCTACGAAGTTAACTTCATCGGCTTATGAAGTTATATTCATCGGCCTCTGAAGTTAATATGCTAAAAAGGGGTGAAAAACTGCGTCTTTTGACCCATGCAAATAGCTCGGTCTGAGGACTTGTATTTTTACCATGCAATCGCGATTATGATAAATAACAAAACCAAGTGAACACCCATTGTACCACAAATCGAGGCTTTCCACCATTTGCACACCAAATGCACACAATGGAATGATGGGAAAATGAGATATTTATCGTACATTTGCAGATGTAAATCAGTAATTATTCATTTTCAACCTTTTTACAAGTGTCCTGCCTCTGCCTTGTAGGCATATTGCTCCTTCAAGACACATTTGGCATTCCTCTCGGACTGCCCGAACGAATCAGTAGAATAATAAACACCATCTTCGGCAACGGAGTATGACCCCCATCGGATTTCCTTCACCTTTCAAGACATGTATTGGACAAGTATCACAAGACTACTACATCATCTGCGGACCGAGAAGGCGCGGCTGACGATTTGGCTATTCACCAGCGGTATCACCTTTCTGCTGCTCTACTTCTTTTGGGAACCGAAGGTGAGGAGCTTTCCCAAGGAGTTGGTGCGCATTGAGCGAATGGCCGACACCCGCCCTGCTGCGGCACTGCAGGAACTAGAGCGCTACGACACCACGAAATGTATGCCTGGTGCCGTCACATACTACCATTTCATCGCATTGAAGACGCGCTACCAGCTGCAACCTGCCTACCGTATCACCCCCTCCGAACTCACCAAACTCGTCATCGACTTGGAATACCTGGACCCCACGCCGGCACAACAGGCCGACCTCTACTACTATGCGGGTAATATGGCGCTCCGAGGTAATGACATAACACAGTCGCAGGGCTATCTCTTCAAGGCATTGGCGCTCTACGAGCGGAACGGCAACACACAGATGGTGGAGCGGTGCTACCAACAGATGGAGCGCATCCTGGAAAAACGAAAGACCATCAAGGCCACTGAACGGACGATGGACGACACCAACAGCTATAACTTTGTAGGCGAAGAACAGCGGTTGCGAAAGGAAAAAACACGGCAGGAATTGATCACGGGCTTTGTCACACTGCTTCTCGTAGCCCTTATTGTCGGATTCGGACGGATGACAAGGCGATGGAACCGCAGAAAGCGGGCGGAAATGAGGAAATACGCCCGCGTAGTGGTGTCGCTCAGAAGGACAGAGGAGGAGCGGGTGCTGCTGAAACAACAACTGGTAGAGCGCGAGGCACAGTTGCGGGAGATGAACGCCCAGAGCCTAATGGAGGATAAGAAACTTGGCCACATCAGGCGTTCTGACGTTTATGGGCGGTTTCATCGTGTGGCGACGAATGGGGCGACGCCAGCCTCGCTGACAACAGACGACTGGCAAAATCTGGCCGATACCATCCACGAGGAATTTCCCCGACTGAACGATGTGCTACGGTCCATCCCCCACCTGAGCGAGATGAACCTCCAAATGTGCCTCCTCGTCAAGGCAGACTTCAAACCTGTGGAGATAGCCCGCATCCTTTGTCGCGACAAGAGTACCATCAACTCGGCACGCCGCCGTCTCTATGAGCGCGTCTTCGACGAGAAAGGAAGTCCCAGCCAGTGGGACGAATTCATCCGCAATATATAGGGGTCCTCAGCCGTAATACCCTCCTACCCTGTCGGGACAACTCCACCAGTCCATGGATCGGATGGACAAAAAAAAGGAAACGGAATCATGCGTCACGCACCATTCCGTTCCCCACCCAAATGGGTTATCAATTAAATCAAACTATTTCGAACTTAAATTACTTCACCACTACCTTGCGGCCGCCAATCATATAGACGCCCTTGGGAAGTCCCTCCAGCGAGGTGGCGTTGCGGCGGGCAATACGTCCGTCGATCGTCCACACATCCTGTGCGCCCTCCTTGAGGAGCTCGGCAGAAGAAATGCCAGCCTCGGGATCGGAAGCGTCGTAGATGTCGATCTGGTCGAGCATGAGATAGGTGTAGTTGGCGTGAGCCGTACCACGGAACTTCACGATGACGTAGCGCTCGTTGGTATAAGGCGTGAGATCGACGGTGAGGGTCTCCCATCCCGAAGTCTTCTTCTCGCTGAGCTTGAACGTCTTGACGTCGTGGTTCACACCGTCAGGTGTCTGGACGACGACCGTCAGGTCAGACTGCTCGCCATTCTCAGAATAGAGATCGAAGCGCACCACCGGCTGGTCCACACCATTGAGTGCCACCTTCGGGAGGTTGAAGCTCGTCTCGTCGCCGGCCTCCACATTGTAGTACTCGGGGAACTCGGGATCGGGGATGGTGTAGGGAGACCAAACGACACCGCCACCATCGTCGTTGGACGAGGCCTTGCCGCTGATCATCCAGGGAGAAGAGTTGCGGCGCGAAGCGTGCTGCTCGTTGCTCTCCGTCCATGCGAAGTTGTTCTGTACAACTCCACCCTCGAAGGTCTCCTTGTAGGGCTGGTTGATGGGCTTTCCTACCACGATGGCGCGGGAAGCCTCCAGTGCGCCATTGCCACCATCGGAACGGGTGAGGGCTGCCACCTGGAAGAGGCCCTGTGAGACACCGTCGTCGGCTACCGACTTGTCAGGATGCCATCCGACCAGGACGTCCGTTGCACCAGGCTGGCTCGTCGTCATGCTGTCGCCGAGGATCGGGCCATCGGGAGTCTCGAGGATCTCGTAGATGGAGACGGAGACATGGTCTGGATCGACGTAGCCGTTGTTGGCACCTACGTTGCTGACCTTGTTCCAAGAAGCCTTGATATCATTGACTGCATCGGTGAGATTCACGACCGGCGTCTTGGCCACATCGGCGCCGACGAAGACGCGCATTCTGGCCACACGGCCCGGCTCGTAGCCGTCCTCGGAGTAGGCGATGACCTCATACTCGTGCCATCCAGACTTGTCGATGCTCTTATCGGTCCAGGTGTATTCCTTGCCTGGTTCGCCAAATTTCGTATTGGCATTGCCAATATACATCACCGACTTGCCGTCGCGCTTGATGACGAAGTAGCCGATGCGTGAGAGCGGCGTACCATTGATGGCCTTGGTCGGCGCAGTGAAGGCGAGGTCGGCAGAGAGCTTGCCCAAGCCTGCCGGCGTCACAGTGAAGTTGGAGACGGAATCGGGGGCATCCAGGGCCGCACCATTGTCGATACCGACGAAGTCGATGACGATACGTCCGCTACCAGCTTTCTCAGTATTGTCGTGGAATCCGATGTAGAAGTTGCCGTCCTTGTCCGGGTTGATCTCCATGTTATAGACACGGTCGGGATCGTTGGCGATCACGTTGCTCTCCATGAGCGTACCGGTCATGCCCTCGGGAGAGGCCGTCTGGCCATACTTCACCTCGAAGGTGTTGAGATATTCAGGAGCAAGGTAGTTGCGAGCCTTCATTCTGACGTTATAGACACGGCCCGGCTTGAGGTGGACGGGCGGCGTGAAGAGCCAGTCGTCGTTGCCACTCTCGTTGTTGTACGGGCCAATGACCATACGGATGCCACCAGCATTGAAGTAGCCCCAGGTCACACCGTCGCCATTGACGTCGTTGGCAGAGAAGATGTCAAACTCACTGCGCGTGTAAAAATCCGTCTCCCAGTTGGGCTCGATGGCATCGCCAATGATGACTGCCTTGGCGTCGGCCGACTGACTTCTCATACCCTTGGCCACGGCGCGAACGGAATAGACATAGCTATGGAGCGTACCAGCACCGAGGTCGTCGGTGTAGTTGGTAGCGGTCAAACCTGTTGCCACGACGGTAGTGTCGCGTCCGACGATGCGCTCCAGGTCATAGGTCAGATTACCCATCGGACCAGCATGGAGGGTCGTCGTCGGTGCGGTCCATGAGACCTTGGCCTTGTAGCCATCAGCGACAGCCTTGACATTGGTCGGTGCGAGCGGAATGTCCCAACCCATCCAGTGAGAGACATTCTCCTTGGGAGAATCGCCATCGGCATTGCTGAGCACGACGCTGAAGGTATAGAGCTCGTTCTCCGTGGTCTTCACCTTGACGGAAACATCCTGACCCGGACGTGAGGTGCCCTCGGCAGACGGCGTGAAGGTAGCCGTCGGGCGGTTGCTCATCACCTTGTAGCGGACATCACCATGGAGGATATCGCCAGCATAGGTGGTATTAGGAATGGTGAAGGAGATGGTGGCTGTGGCACCGTCGGCCGACGGGTCGCAGGTGACACCCTCCACGGCCAAGTTGTCAGCACGCTCCGGTGCGCCGTCGTTGGCCTCGGGCTGTGCCATCACCATACCCTGCACCTGTGCGAGGGTTCCATCGAGGAGCGTGGCCTTACCCGTATTGAGGTCCACGGTGTAAAGACCACCCTGGGCCTGGTTGTCGATGCAGTACCAGTAGAAGGTATCATCACGCTGGTCGATCTCACCCGACTGGCCGTAGTACTGACCCATGAGATTGGTCAGCGTGAGGCCCGTGGCACCCACGAGCGTCTCTTCGCCAGTAGATTTGTTGACCTTGTAGAGCTTGCCGTCCATACCGATAGCATAGAGCTGGCCTGCCTTGGTGATACCAATGGCGACGAAAGCCTGGGAGGCCGGACCAATCGTGGTGCGCTGGCAGGTCTCGTAATCGACCGTACCCCACTCCAGGGAGTTGCCGTCGGCAGAGTAGAACACACCATAGACCGTGCCGTCGGCAGCCTGGGCTGTCTCCGTGGCGGCGAGGTAGAGGTAGTCCATGCCAGCATCGAAGCTGCTGGTCTCGCCCGTAGAGAGGTCGGTGTTGCTCAGATAGAGGAACACATAACCCTCATCAATATACTGCATATTGAGGTATGCGCCGTAGAGGTGGCCGTTCTTGGCCTGCACACCGTTGGTGGCGACATTGATGGTCTCGCCCGTAGAGGCAAGGACGCTGAAAGCGACAGGCTTCTGTGCCGTCATCGTATAGTAGCCATAGGGGCCGTAGGTGGTCTCATTCCAGCCTGCCTTGTAGATCAGGTTGCACCAGAACTGGGCAGCCTTACCTGCCTTCAGTGGATCGGTGACCTCGGGAGCCTTGGCGATGAAACGCGAGGCGCTGGGCAGCTGCGGCGTGCGAACCTTCAGACGCATCTGCTGTGAGAGCAGCGGATAGACGAGGCGCGCCTCTGCCGGAGTGCGAACTACGCCCTTGGTGTCCTGTGCCAGCACGGCCGATGGAACGAGCAGTGCGGCAAGGGCTATGGGGATAAATTTCTTTTTCATATCGATAGATATTGTTGATTCTTGACTGAGTTGTGGAACGACTGCGGAAAGACGAGAAAGGAGATGGGCGGGACGGGCGGACCACTGTCCTTCCGTCCCGCGTCAGGTCCCAAACTTATCTATATAACATCTGCTTATGAAGTCATGTTGGTCTTTCTACGCGCGTTCCTTTTATATATAAGGATCGTATTAGCGAATAATGCGCTTGCTCACCTTTCCACCCTGGCGGACGATGGTCACGCCACCCTTGACGGGCTGGCTGAGACGACGGCCCTGCAGGTCGAAGTACTCGGCGGACTCGCAGTTCTCGGTGACACCTGCCGACTCGATGCCTACGATGTCGGTAGCCTTGATCCAGACGATGTCGGATCCGTGCTCCACGTCACCGCCGTAATAGACGCTCTGGAGACCGAGACGGTCATACTGCTGCTCGTCGAAGTAGTAGAAGAACGCCTTCGTGTCGTTGTTGGAGAAGAAGTAGTAGCCATCAGAGAAACTGTAGGGCACCTCCTTCATATCCTTCTCCAGGCCCTCATAGACGACCGGGGAGAACGTGTAGATGGTATTCTCGTCGTTGAGATACAGACGGTAGTAGAGCTTGTTGCTGTTGAGCGACTCGTTCTGCATTCCCTTCGGGATGAGGTCGAACTGCACCAGGCCAGATCCGCCATTTTCCTCAATACCCCACCAGTCGCGGAGGACGGGAGGAATCGGTGTTGACTCCTGCTCCACGAAGCGCTTATAGACAGGGTCGTCATAGTTGTGGAGGAAGAAAATCTCGTTGGGACGCACGCTGAGGAGCATGGAAGTGCCCTCGTCGCTGGTCAGCGTCATATTGGTGGGGTCATAGGCGAAGCTCATCTCGCTCTGCTCCTCGTAGGAGCGGTTGAAGAACGTCACACCCGAATACTCCGAGGTCTCGGTGACGATGGAGTAGCTGGCCGGCTTCATCCAGAAGTGGTAGCACTGAAGCTCGTCGGCACCGGCATACTGCGGCTGGAAGACCACCTTGCCGTCCTTGATCTCACCCTTCATCCAAGAAGTGGTATCGCCCGGGTTCTGGACATAGAAGTCGTTGCCCACGGCTGCAGCGAGCGTCATCTGACGCACGGTGCTGATCTCCTGCGTCACGGAGTTCATCTTAGAGGTCTCCAGGGAGAAGACCTGGGGCTTCACGCCATCGGGCAGCTGCGCCGCCTTCTCGTTGAACGGCTCCATGCGGGTGAAACCGTCGCTGTAGCCGACCCACTCGCCAAGACCGTTGGTCAAGCAGAGCATGTGTGCCGGATAGCGCGTATCCTCGAAGTGATCCTCTTCCTCCATGGCGAGGACGCCGTTCTCGAGCGTGAAATATATATCGCCGTCGGGCTGGCCATTGACCGAGTCGGGAATCCATCCGTAGGTACTTTCGTCCAGGCGCGCCATCTTGTACCATGACGCATAATAGACCTGTCCGTTGTTCTCATAGATAGGCTGCGGCGTGTGGGCCACATAGTATCCGTCCGAAACCTTGTCGAGCTTGAGCCACGACAGGGTGGAAAGGGTGTTGAACGGCTCGTAGATGTAGATGCAACCGTCGTCGCCCTCAACATAGCGGCCCACGGCATACTCGTAGGTGTCAGCCTGCACACCCGACTGCGTGTTGCGGAAGGCGAAGCCATTGCGGAGCAAACGGTTGTGATCGACACCAGCAGGCTGCTCGTAGCGGATGTAGTCCTGCAGGCCACCGCCCTTGAGCGGCATGTTGGCAGGTGTTGAGCGGAACGTACCCTGGTCTGCGGGCTGCAAGACGGCGGTCTGGGCATTGTCGCGGACAGGCGCACTTTGGGTGGTCACGGTCTGGGCGAAGAGCGGAGCCGCGGCCAAAAGTGATATAAAGGTGAAAAGTTTTCTCATAGCGAAATTGTTGAAAAGAATCTGTTTAGATATCGGTGAATGTTTCCTTGTACGAACCCGCTCCCATTGGTATCGGGAAGAAGCTCTTTGGAAGGAAGGCGGGCGGCGGATTGTCTCCGCCCGCCTTGTCCCCCTTTCGGGGTGATGTATTGTTTGCGTCGTGCTGCCTTCCCTCCCGCTGGGGCGGACTGCTTGGTCCGCCCCGTTGGTGTGGAAGGGCGCGCCCATCATCATTAGGCAATCATCGGAATGGGCGCGTCCGTGCTGCAGCTACGCTGTGATAGATTTCGTACTTACTTGCGCACTACCTTGTGGCCGTTCTCGATGACGATGCCCTTGTAGTTCTTGCCGACACGCTGACCAGCGAGGTTGTAGCGCGTGAGGTTGGCGTCCTCACCATTGACCGTGGCAGCATCGATACCGTCGTCGGTAGTCTTGGTGAACGTCTTCTCGGCAATGTCAGACACTCCGTCGTAGCGGTAAGCGATGGCGCGAACTACAGTCGTATGGCTGATCGTGATCGGGCTGACGTAGTAGAGCGTCTCTTCGGCGTCCTTGTCAGGATCGGAACCGTCGAGCGTGTAGTAGATCTCGTCGGCCTCATTGTCCGGAACGATGCTCACCTTGGTGCTGTTGACAAAGACGGAGTCGCCCTGGATGTCCGGCGTTCCTACTGAGAGGCGCAGTTTGGCCACAAACATGTCTTTCTCGCCTCTGTACCAACCACCAACATCGTGGTACTCCTTCGGATCCTCTTTCCAGTAGTAGGCAAAGCCCTTAGAGTTGTCGAGCGCGATGCGGTTGTCGCCCTCACCGGCGTAGAAGTATGCGATGCCGTCCTCGTCCGTCTCCTTGACCACCTTCACACGCTTGAGCATGATGAAGTCGCCCTTGTGCTCACCATTCTCGATCTCGTCCCAGTAGGCGGTTGTGAAGTGATAGTCGAAGTCACCGAAGTGGTTGATCACGGTGATGTCGTCCATGTTGGTCTCGCCCTCGATGTCGTAGGCCTGGAGGAAACCATTGTTGTAGTCGATCTTCACGCGAACCGTACCGTAGTACTCATAGTTCATGGCAAGCGACTGCTTCGTGGTCCAGTGGAGAGCGCTCTCGCCGTCGCGGATGATCCAGCTCTTGCCGTAGTTGGCAGTGAAGGGAGCAATGGCGCGGTTGAGCTTCAGGATAGCATAGGGGATGTCCTTCTTGCCTGCGATGGCCTCCTCGATGGTCGTCTCCTGCCATTCGACGGCGGGACGCTTCGTGAAGGTCTTCTCGACCATCACGCTGGCGAGCTCATCGCGCTCGGCGAGGGCCTTGACAGTCGTGGTCTCGGTGATGATGAACGGCTTGGTGTAGAGCGGAGACAGCGTGGTCGGGTTGCTACCGTCGAGCGTGTAGTGGATGGTCGTGCCCGGCTCAGAGCTCATCTTGATGGTGGTGTAGTCGGTGAAGTACTCGTCACCCTCGATCGTGGGAGCTGCGGGGGCAGCATAGTGGATGAGTGCCTCGGTGACACGGGTGGTGGCGGCGCAGCCATTGGCACCCGGAGCGTAGTACCAGAGGTTCATGTCGTACTCCTGTCCGTGCTTCAGACCGAAGTCGGCACCATTGGTGATCTCGAAGGTATAGCTGACCTGTCCGTCCTTGACCACGGCCTTATAGACACCGTTGGCAACGCTGGCGGTAAGGTTCTCGATGCGTACGAGGTCGCCAGGATAGTCGGCGATCAGAGAAGGCTGGATGGTGATGGGGCGCTGCTCGTAGCTACCGTCGTGGTTGCTGCTGAAATCGCCCTCGGTGACGGCCACGTTGACGAAGCCACCGTTGTAGTTGACGTCACCCTTGATGGTGCCGTTGAGCGTGGCGCCGATCTTGAAGCTGACGTCGGCGTTGTTGGAAGTCACGTTGATGGCCTTGTTGCCCTCGCGGATGATATAGGTGAGTGCGCCATTGACGGTCTCGCCATAGGCTACCAGTGCGTCGGTCAGACGGATGGTGGCACCCGTCAGGCTCTGCTTGCCCTCATGGATCTGTGCGATGGTCGTCTCTCCCTCGCTCTGCTTGACGAAGGTCTTCTCGGCCACGTCGCTGCTGATGCCGTTGCGGATACCAATGGCCTTGACGACGGTGGTCTGAACGACAGAGAACGGCTTCGTGTACTGCGGAGAATCCAGACCCGGCGTGGTACCGTCGGTGGTGTAGCGAACCTCGTCGTCGTCCTGCTCGGGCATGATGATGACCTGTGAGCGGTCGGTGAACGGCGTGGTACCCGTGATCGTCGGAGCAGCGGGCTTGGTGATGTCGGCCTTGGTGAAGGTCACCTCGGCGATCTCGCTCGGAGCGCCATTGCGCACATACATAGCCTTGACGGTCGTCGTCTCAGTGATATTGAACGGACCCTCGTATGGGATAGACTCCGGCGTGGGGTTGGTGCCATCGAGCGTGTAGAAGATCTGATCGAGCATGCCCTCGGAAGTGATGGTCACCGTGGTGACATCCAGGAACGGGTTGTCGCCATCGATGTTCGGGGCCTTCATCGTATTGCTGCGCTTCGTGATGGTCTTTGAGCTCATAGCGCTGCACACACCGTCCTTGACGGCGATGGCCTGCACGCGGGTTGTCTCGGTAATGGTGAACGGACCCGTATATTTGGGAGAAGCGTCCGTCGGGATATTCCAGTCGGTCGTATAGTAGATGTCAGCACCCTCCTCGGCCGTGATGGTCACGGTCGTCTGGTCGTCGAAGAAAGACTCAGAGTCGATGGTCGGCGGAGTGACGGTCACACCAGAATTCTTGGGGGAAAAGACATCAATGGTCCTCATCTTACAATCGGTCTGGATCGTAAGCGTCGCGGTGGGCTGAGCTCCATCAGCCTGCGACTGCCAGGTCCAGTTGCTCTGAAAACCGCCGATGTAATATTCTCCCGGCAGATCGATCTCGGCGAATGGCACGGGGTCTCCCATTTGGACACCCGTAAACATCATGTAGATGTACACGAGGTCATTACCCGTAATGGTAATGGTGGTGCCAGGCTCAAACTCCCAGCCGGTCCTACCCCCTTCGGGGCTTACTGCCTCCCAGGTACCCTTAGAGCGCGTGAGCGTAATGCCACCTTTGGTCAGCACATTGGTCTCACTCGCGTCGTTGGTAGCTGCAAAGGAAACCTTTGTGTACTCCTTTTCATTTCTCCAATCATACTTCTCTGCCCATATCGTCGAACAGACGAATGTAAGCAGGAGCATCCACATGAAGCGTAGCTTTTTGTTCATAATAGTTGTTGTTACTTGGTTACAGACTTAGGCTTCTCGTCCTGATTGCTGGAACGGTCGGCCCGGCCCTTATTTAATAATGTATAGGTCACTATCTTGAGGTAGGTCACACGGACTGAACTTTTTCGGGGGCTGGCGGAGGCGCGATGCTGATTCATCGCGCCTCGGTTCGCCACCCATTCAAGTAGTCTTCTAATTCATTCGTCTGTGTTTCCTATAATATTTTTCTTCGATTTTCTGTTGCAAATGTACGATATAATTTTGAATCGGCCCTCCAGAAAAAGGTCTGCTGTTGCTCTAATTCCCGAAAATAGACCCTAAAACATGCGAAAATGCCCATTTCATCGCGTTTGCCCCTTGTTTCTATTGCCACAATACGAACAACCACCATCACTACGGAGCGCACAGCAACAAATGACTCGAACGTCGAAACATGGAACTACCGACAGCAGAAATCACCCCTCCAGACCACCTCACCCACACTCTTTAGCACATGGTAAGCTCGCAAAGACGCACGATAATCCATACTGCTGCACAAAGAAAGCAAATGAAAAACTTGCCTGTTCGCAATTTAAATTCTATATTTGCAGCAGAAAGAGAAAGGACATGAGAACTCGTCATGATTATATCACACTCCTACGCCAGTATGCCAAGGCCAAGGCCGAGGTATACGGTATCATGAAAATTGGCATCTTCGGATCTGTGGCACGCAACGAACAGACAGAGGATAGCGATGTGGATATTTGTGTAGAAATATCAAAGCCAGACCTTTTCACGATGGTCCACATTAAGGATGAACTACAAGAGTTGTTTGAACGGCCAGTGGACATCGTGAGACTTAGAAGCAACATGAACCCCATACTCTTCCAACAAATCCAAAGAGACGGAATCTATGTATGACATCGAATACTTTGTCATAACCCAAATAGTATTTCAAACATACAACTCGCAATAAAAACGCGGGGCGTTTTTCAGAGAAACATCTGAAGAACGCCCCGCACTTGTTTTCATGAGGTTTTAGCGTACCACTAGCTTGGAGGTCTCAGATCCCACACGGACGAGGTACATGCCCGCGGGAAGGGCGATGCGGGTCGTGCCGGCAGGACAAAGGCGGGTAAGGACCGTCTGACCCGACAGGGTGAGGACGGTGGCCTCGGCCTCACAGGGAGCGGTGAGGACAACACCACCTGCTACGGGCAAGACCGAGACCTCTGATCCGAGGACCGGACGGACGCAGGTGATAGGACCACGAACCACCATCAGGTCGGAGGGTGCGGAGGCGACAATGTCCTTGAGGTCGCCATGACGGTAGCGGAGACCCGTCACGCGGTAGGCCACCTCGTGGCCCTCGCCGAAGTTGGGGTTGTTCATCACCACCGACTGGGTCTCGGCGTCGGGCGTATGGAGCGATGCGGTGACGACGCTCACGGTCTCGCCTGCCTTCAGATCCTGCGTGATGCGGATGTAGTCGATAAGGAAGGGATAGTAGTTGTTGCTATAGAACGTGAGCGACTCCTTCTTGGAGCAGCACGGAAGCGTGACCGTCTCCTCGACAAATCCACCGGCGGGGAAGCGGATGCCGGCATAGCAAGCCGGACTGGCACCCTGGATGACGAGCCAGTCGTCCTCCTGTCCCCAGGCACGCACGGTGACGTTACACTCTCCGTCGTTGTTACTCAGGTCGATGACGGGCGTACTGATGGCACCCGCTATCTGGCCTTCCTGGCCCGTGGCGGCCATTCCGCCGAGCCAGCCCTCTACCCACTGCAGGCTCGAAGCCTTCCAGCCGGCGATGTGCGTGAGGTCGTCGATGGCACGATAGCCACTCGTGTATTCGCCATGCTCGATGAAACCATCGGCAATGTCGCTCTCCTTGAACTCCGACTTCACGAGCGAGAAGTCCTCATAGAGCATCTCGAAGCCCGGCGTGTCCTCGGCGAGGGTGTTCTTCTGCACCTGCTCCACACGGTACATATCCACCTTCTTATGGCTCGTCCAGCGGGCCGTGTAGCAAGAATCGGTCACATCGGCAGCCTCGAGCACGGTGGGCTGGCTGACGGTATAGACCTCCACCTCGGCAGAAGCCGCTGAGGTGAACTCTGCGTTGCGCGCGCGTACATTATAATAATAGTCGCGGTCGGGATCGAGGCCGCTGACGGCGTAGGTGACGTGATCCTCGTCTTCACCCAGCGCACGCGCCTCGACCACCTCGTCCTGCAGACGGTAGTCGAGCGTCGGGGGCGCAGGATAGGCATAGCGGAGGGCGGAGATCAATACTCGCGACTCGTCGCCATCGGCGGGGAAATACTCCAAGCGGAAGGAATAGACCTTGTCAAACATCTGGATGGCGGGAGAAAGGTCGTAGGTCAGACCTGCCCGCAGATCCTCTTCGGCCAATTCGGCGAAATCGATCCAAGCAAAGGCGTAGAGACCGTAGTCGGTGTCGGCATAGAGCTGGACGTAGCTGCCGTATGGCACTTCCTCCTGGTCTGCCTCCTGCTTGATCCAGAACGTGGTCGCCGAGAGGCCCTGGTCGCAATGCGGCAGGTCGATGTAGTCGCCCGCGTCGCGCAGGATGAGGGCCCGCGTGCCGTCGGGTCCACCATCGGAGAGGTGCGGACGGGAAGCGTCGGTCCAATGGAAGTTCCAGCCCTCGGGGTAGTGAGGATTGGCAGCATCGATCACGCCGTCGGCATCGGCCTGCACCTGCGAGAAGTCGCCACTGCCCTTCACCTCGCCCTCGCCCGCGGTCTTGCTATAGACGGAGAGCAAATACTCCGTGGCCGTCGGCGTGGGCGTCCATTCGGCGGTGAAGCCATACTCCGTGGCGTCGCCCGGCTCGAAGGCCTCGGGAGCGGCTATCGACTTGCTGACCCGCTCGACGTGGATATCGTCGATGAGGATCGTGGTCTCGGTATTGGCCATAAACTGGAAGCCCGTGGCCTCGAAAGCTCCCTTGTCGGAGGTGAAGGTGAAGGTCTGCCACTCACGGGTCAGGTCGTAGTGGCGACGCTCGTAGTCGATCAGGTCCTTGCGAGAGAGAAAGATCAGGTCGAGGGCCTTCGCTCCTTCCGTGGCCGAGGCCCCGGCTCCGAGACGGGCACGGAACGTCAGTGTCACCTCGCCCGCCATGTTGCCGGCCGGGGTGTTGAGAAACCAGCCGTCCTTGATGGCAATGGCGCCACCAGCGGCATAGAGGCCCTCGCCGCCCCAAGGCCGGTCGGCGAGTTCGCTACTGTACGGACGCAGGAGGGAGAGATTCTCGAAGTCGCCCAGGTCGTTGACCAATTTCTTGCCATCGGGCTGGTCTTCGGATCCGGCCGTAAGACCCGAGAAGTCTTCGTCGATGAGCACCGTGGCCTGCTTGGTGTCGTCGCTCTCGGACTGGGCAGCAGCCTTCACAGGTCCCTGGGACAGGAAATGCAGTCCTGGGGACAGCGGACTTGCAGTCTGCGCCACGGCGTTCGTCGCACCCAGCGACGAGGCGGCGAGCAGCGCAGCCATCAATAGTTGTCTGTTCGTCATCATGATTTGTTGTTTTATAGATATATTGATTTCTTTATTTCTTCATATTAAAGGGACAAGCAAGTGGTCAAAATGGTAAATTTGGACACAAAGCAACCCTTTCCCTTCTTACGCCCCACTGCCGACGATGAAGCCGAGAAGAGGGATGTTTATAATTTATGCAAAGTTAAACAAATCGTTCCATAAAACAAAAATATGGGCAAAAGAACTAAGCAATTTCTTGGAACTTTCGGAATATGAGGCCCTTCACTTAGCTTCTAAGACCCCATTCCCTCACACCTTATCCAGGTTTTATATATGACAAAAAATGTCTTATTTTACGTTTTACCCCCCCCATTTTACTCTACAAAAGGTTAAATTTGCATAACGAAAGGCAGATTTGAGCAAATTTATTTGGAGGTAACGAGAAGGAATGCGTAACTTTGTGACGTGTTTTTTTAGTGGTTAATTTAGTTTTAGTAAGTAGAAGGCCTAAGCTGATGTGAATCAGTTTAGGTTTTTTTTATCACTTTTCTTTGCAGCATCACCCCATTCTCGCTCGCTTTTTTGTACCTTTGCACACGATAATAGTGCCATTGGCGGCCCATGGTAGGTCGTGAGGGCACATAGGGTATGAAGCCCAAACAATCGACTGAAGCCAAAACACATCAAAAAAGAGAATATACCTATGAGAATGAGAAAAATCATGATGGGTCTCGCTCTGCTCGCCACGATAAGCGCTGGCGCCCAGGAGCTGACCTCCGGTATTGACCGCAACAACATGAACTTGAAGGTGAAGCCAGGCAATGACTTCTACGAGTATGCTGCTGGTGGCTGGATGAAGAGCCATCCGCTGGACGCTGAGCACGCCGACAACGGCGCGTTCACCGACCTCTTCGAACTGTCGCAGGAGCAGGTGCGGGGCTTGATCCTCGGCTATGCCGACGGCAAGCAGCCGCAGGGATCGCTCGGACAGAAGATCGGATCACTCTACCGACTGGCCATGGACTCCGTGCGCCGCAACCGTGAGGGCGCGAAGCCCATCCAGCCCGTGCTCCAGCGCGTGGCTGCCGTGAAGAACGTAGCCGAATACCAACGTCTGGCTGCCGAGCTGGACCGCCGCGGCCAGGCCTCGATGCTCTTCGGAATAGGCGTGGGCGCTGACCTCCGCGACGCCAAGAACAACATCGTCTCCATCGGACAGGGAGGCATGGGACTGGGCACCCGCGACTACTACCTCAACGACGACGCACAGACGAAGCGCGTGCGCGAGGCCTACCGCGCCTATATCGTCGAGGTGCTGCGTCTGGCTGGATACGACGAGGCCACGGCACAGAAGAAGATGGAAGCCACAATGGCCATCGAGACAAGACTGGCCCGCGTGGCCTACGACCAGGTGAAGCTCCGCGACATCTCGGCCAACTACCACAAGATGACCTATGCGCAGTTCTGCGACGAGTTCCCGGGCATCGACTGGGGCAACACCTTCCTGCTGGGCGGATTCCCCCACTTCGAATACATCGACGTGTCGCAGCCGAAGCCCATCCATGAGGTGGAGAAGATCCTGGCTGACACGCCGCTCGACGACCTGAAGTCGTATATGGAGGTACGCGTCGTCACGTCGGCCTCCGGACTGCTGAGCGACGACTTCCGCGCCGCACAGTTCCGCCTCTCCAGCACGATGACGGGTCTGCAGCAGGACAAGCCGCGCTGGAAGCGTGCCGTCAGCCTGGTCAACGGCTGCATGGGCATGGCCCTGGGAAAGATGTATGTGGAGAAATACTTCCCCGAGTCGTCGAAGGAGCGCATGGTGGACCTCGTACACCGCCTGCAGGACGCCCTGGCACAGCGCATCGACGAGAGCACCTGGATGAGCCAGGAGACCAAGGAGAAGGCCAAGGACAAGCTCCGCAGCTTCATCATCAAGATCGGCTACCCCGACAAGTGGAAGAACTACGACGGCATGAAGGTCGATGAGAGCCTGTCGCTCTACGACAACGTGGCGGCCATCTCAGACTGGGAGACCTGCGACGTCCTCAGCGAGAAGGTGGGCAAGCCCGTGGACAAGATGGAGTGGCAGATGACGCCGCAGACCATCAACGCCTACTACAACCCCACGACCAACGAGATCTGCTTCCCGGCAGCCATCCTCCAGCCGCCCTTCTTCGACCCGAAGGCCGACGATGCAGCCAACCTGGGTGCTATCGGTGGCGTGATCGGCCACGAGATGAGCCACGGTTTCGACGACCAGGGAGCACAGTTTGACAAGGACGGCAACCAGAACGACTGGTGGACGGCAGAGGACAAGGCCAACTTCAACGCCCGCACCAAGGTGCTCGCCGACTACTTCTCAACCGTAGAGGCCGTGCCGGGCCGCAAGATCAACGGTCAGCTGACGCTCGGCGAGAACATCGGCGACAACGGCGGTCTCAACATCGCCTTCCGTGCCCTGCAGAACACACTCAAGGTGCAGGACCTCGGCGTGAAGGACGGTTTCACGCCGGAGCAGCGCTTCTTCCTCTCTTGGGCCCGCGTATGGGCTTCCAACATGCGTCCGGAGTATATCGAGATGATCATCACCACCGATCCTCACTCCCCGAGCAGCGCGCGCGTCAACGCAGCCCTGCCCCACATCGACGCTTGGTACAAGGCCTTCAACGTCAAGAAGGGCCAGAAGCTCTTCATCCCGGCAAACAAGCGTGCACGCATCTGGTAATAGTCCACGGTGCGAAACAAGCATAGTGAATGAATAGCGAGGAGCTGCCCGTACATCGTCTGGGCAGCTCCTTCTAATATATATAAATAAGGAGAAAATGAACCAAAGACTTCTCATAGCCCTGGCTATAGCCGCCACGCTCGCCGCCTGCTCGGGCGGGAAGAGCGGCAAGGGCGACGACGATTCGCAACCCATCCCGACAGACACGAACGCCACGCCACAGCCTACCAGCGTGGTGGAGACGGAGCGAATAGACCAAGGCGACGCAATGGTGCAGGCTCGCAACCGCAACGCGGCGGGATTTCAGACCGACATGGCCAGCCGCACCGTCACGGTGACGCAGCCCTGCTTTGCCACGGTAGACCCTGCCCGCCTCGACATGCTCCCGCCTACGCCCGACGAGGCCTCGCGGCGCGACACGTCGCTGATACAGGAGCTCAACGCGGGGACCGTCTTCATCCTACGCCCGGGCGACAAGGGCGTGGTCGAGGGAACAGAGAAGACCAAGCTGCTCGTCCGCTTCCAGGGAGGTCCGCTATGGGTCTGGCGGTCGGACGTGGCATCCTAGGCACGCGAAAGCAAAGGGCATAAAAAAACATCACCTCGGAAGGGGGTGATGGATACGATGGAAAAGGCAAAAGGGGCAAAGCCCCTGCTCTATCGCCTCACGGTGATGTGGAAGCAATGCTGGTTTTGCTCAAAGATCACCACACAGTCGCCACGGCTGCGAAACTCGTCGATCAGGATGGCGAGAATGCGGGCCATTTCCGCGTTGCTCACGGGCTTGCCCTCCGTAGAGAGGCGATTGAAGCGCGTGTAGCTGAGGTCGAAGGTGGTGGCGTAGAGGTGGGAGGAGTTGCGTGCAGCGTTGCCATTGACCCTGCGGAGCGAGGTCACGTCGGCCTCCGTACGAAGCAGAGAGGTGACGATGATGCGGTGGGGACGATAGCCCTCGCGGCGGAGGATGTACTGGAAACCCTCGCCCAAGTCCTCCAGGAGCGACCGTGCGCCCTTGGTCAAATAAGGCACGGAGTGGGTGAGCGGATCGACAAGGTAGAGCTGGCAGCTCCTCACCTTCTTGAGGTGGCGCGTCTTGCGGCGAGCCTCCTTGCGATTCTTAATGGGGCGGCTGATGCCGAAGCGGCGGGCCGACTCCAGCTGCTCGCCGTTGAGGTCGGCGAAATGATACTCCCGCGGCACCCTCACCGCATCGTCGCGAAACGTCTGTCCCGCTCCACCCCCGGCCACCTCCCGATGGCTCGCACAGGATGCCGCCGTGGCGGCAAAGGCCAGAGCGAGGATCGCGTCGCGCAGGAAGTGGTGCCTGCGGCGTGGGCCACGGTGGATTTCGAGACGGGCCATGGCCGTGCGCTACTTGAAGTAGTAGAGGAAGGTGGCAATGCCCTCCAGGGCCGGTTTGCGCTCGCCTTCAATCTCAATCTTAAACTTCACGCCGGCCTTGCAGATGCCACGCAGGTTCTCGATGCTGTCGAGCGAGACCACGAGGCGCACGCGACTGCCTACCTTGACGGGCTTGCCGAAGCGCATCTTGTCCATGCCATAGTTGACGAGCATGGAGATATTGCGCACCTCGAGCACCTGGGCCCACATATAGGGCAGGAGCGAGAGCGTGAGATAACCGTGGGCGATGGTGCACCCATAAGGACTCTCCTTGGCCGCGCGGTCGGTATCGACGTGGATCCACTGGTGGTCGAGCGTGGCGTCGGCGAAGAGGTTGATGCGGTCCTGATCGACAAGAAGCCAGTCGGACTCGCCGAGCTTCTTGCCAAGGTAGGAGGCAAATTCGTCGTAGGACGAAACGATGAGTTGATTCATGTGTCTTGACTCTATGAGATGAGTGGGCTTAGGCGTTGCCCTCCTGTCTGTTCTTGGGCTTGCGACCGCGCTTCTTGGGCGTGGTGTCGATGGCGCGCTTCTCCAGTTCCTCCACGCGATACTGACGCGGGGTCTTTCCGACAAAGCGGTAGAAGGCCGCGTAGAAGCTCTGGCGGTTGCTGAAGCCGACCATGGCGGAGATATCCTCGATGTTGGTCTTCTGGTAGCGGCGGTCCACCATCAGCGACATGGCTTCCTCCACGCGGTAGCCGTTGACCAATTCGGTGTAGTTCTTGTGGAACCGGTTGTTGACTACGGCGGAGATGTAGCGCGTGTTCGTCCCAAGGTCCTGCGCCAGCTGGCGGGCGGAGTAGTTCTTGTCGCGGTAGCATTTCTCCACGACGATCTTCTGGATGACCTTTCTCTGAAGTTCGTCCATCACTTCTGGGCTCACCGTAGTACGATAGGCGGCCGGACGCTGCTGCTTGTTTTCTGTAATATTATACTTTGACATGGCTTGCTATGGTTATCTATCTGTCTGTTTACATTTTCTTTGTTGCGGCGTGGGACGTAGCCCTCACCTCGACATCGGTTAATAGGCACACGCCGTTGGGGATGCAAATGTAGCGATTTTTGCCGACATTACGCGTTAATTATTGGTAATTTTCTCTACTTTTTCGTCTGTTGCTTGCTTTTCCCCAGTCTTGGCCGTTCGTGCCTTCGGCTTGGCGGCCTCTTTGCCGTCAACTTTCTCGTCTTCTTTCTCCTCATTTCTTGTCGCCTACTTCCTCGGCATCGGCCTCCACAGTCTCGCGGGAGCGGATAAGCTCGTCCATGGCACGGTAGGTGTAGGCCGCGCGGTCCTTGACGGCCATGGTCTTGAAGCGCTCCAGCAGGTCCATGAGTTTCTGCACGGCCGCCTGGTAGGTCTCGGGCGTGATGCGGGCCGCCAGTCGGGCCGCGTCCTCGCCATTGAAGGCGAAGTGGCGCACGAGCATGTCGCCCACGTAGCGCCGCTGGGCATCGGTGAGCTCGGCGAGCTGGTCCGTGAGCGGACCGCCAGCACGATGGATAGTGAAGACGAGCTTGTCGGGCTCGCCGCCACGCTGGCCGTGGAGGTAGAGGCGGTCGTAGTCGAACCAGCAGTCGCAGAAGCCGTCCTCGGCAAGCTTCTGGAGCTCCGAACGGGCGGGGTCGAGCACGCGGCGGCAGAAGTCGGGAAACTTCTTGTAGTTCTTCTCCAGCCGAAGCATCTTGCGAAACTCCAGCGGATCGATGACGGCCTTGCCCTTGTCGAGCCACGAGGCGATGAACATGTAGATGCGCTGCGTGTAGCGGTTCTTACACGCGAAGACAATCTGCTTGCCCAGGCGGTGGTAGCCGAAGTCGAAGGAGACGAGGCGCTCGGCCACGGTACGGTCGATCTTGAGGATGGCATACTTCGAGTAGCTGTTGTCCTCGGGGATATAGACGTCGCAGAGGTTGGTCGCCTTGGTATATTTGCGGCCCTCCTGCGTCTTGTAGGGTATCTCCACGGGGATGGAGGCGAGCATCTTCAGCGAGTTGCGCAGCTGCGGGTAGTGGCTCGGACTGACCCCCAGCTCCTTGAACGGCATCTTGATGGGCATGCGGCCGTCCTCGTCGAGCTCATCGCTGCGGAAGATGTCGAGCTGGCGCGAGGTGCCGCCGTTGAGCATTCCCTGCAGAATGTTCTGCAGGCTCTCGACGATGCTCACGAGGATGCGCACCTGCACCTGGCTGTAGTCGTGGCGCATCATCGTCACGGCAATGGGCTGCAGGAGCCACGTCTCCTCCGCTATCGGGATGAGGTCGTGGCTGATGTCGCGCTTGACGTCGGCCTTCTTGGCCTTGGCGCCGCGCTTCGTGGTTTTCGCCGACGGCCTGCGAGAGCCGCCGCTGGGGGTTTCCTCCCCTGCCTTCTTCTCTGTCATGGGGGCAAAGATAATAAGTTTTTACGTTTCCGCCAAATCTTTTTGTCGGTTCTTTTTCGTTTTTCACTACCAAGCGCGGTTTGACCGGCCCCAAAACGAACCCCTACTAAAACAAAAACGTTAAACGTTAAACGTTAAAAACGCAAGTTTGCAAATATTCCACACCATCGTAGGACGGGGCCCAAAAAGACATCAAACAATTATTTTCCTAAAAAATATTTGCTCATTCCAAAGTTATTGCCTAAATTTGTCCACGCCTGCAGCAGAAGACCGCTGCGCAAGCAAACGCCGCAGGAAGGCGGCGAGACACGAGAACAAAACCGAAATAAAAAATAATTAAAAGCAAATGGCAAACAATTTTTTGGCTACGGCTAACCGCGTGGCCGCTCATCTGGGCAAGGCCCCGAAGGACTTCACCAAGGAAGATATCATTCGCGTCGTGCAGGATTTCGACATCCGCATGGTCAATCTGATGTACCCCGGCGGCGACGGACGACTGAAGACGCTCAACTTCATGCTCAACTCCGCCGATTATCTCAACACCATCCTCACCTGTGGTGAGCGCGTGGACGGCAGCTCGCTCTTCTCCTCCATCGAGGCAGCCAGCAGCGACCTCTACGTGATGCCGGTCTTCCGCACGGCCTTCATCGACCCGTTCCAGGAGATTCCGACACTCTGCCTGCTCTGCGACTACTTCGACCGCGACGGCCAGCCGCTGGCCTCCGCACCGGAGCATACACTCAGAAAGGCCATGCAGGCCTTCCACAAAGTCACGGGCATGGAATTCCAGGCCATGGGCGAGCTGGAGTACTACGTCATCAAAGCCAACGACCCCTCCTTCCCCGCCACGGACCAGAAGGGCTACCACGAGACGGCTCCCTTCGCCAAGGCTAACGACTTCCGCACACGCTGCATGAAGCTTATCGCCGAGTGTGGCGGCCGCATCAAGTACGGCCACTCCGAGGTGGGCAACTTCACCAAGGACGGCCTCTGCTATGAGCAGAACGAGATCGAGTTCCTCCCCGTGCCAGCAGATGAGTGCGCCTACGAGCTGCTCGTGGCCAAGTGGATCATCCGCAACCTCGGCCATCAGGAGGGCTACAACATCACATTCTCGCCGAAGATCATCGTCGGCAAGGCCGGCAGCGGCATGCACATCCACATGAGAATCATGAAGGACGGCCGCAACATGATGCTCACCCCGGAGCGCACGCTCTCCGTGGAGGCCCGCAAGGCCATCGCAGGCATGATGGACCTGGCACAGAGCATCACCGCCTTCGGCAACAAGAACCCGATGTCATGGCTGCGCCTCGTGCCGCACCAGGAGGCCCCGACGAACATCTGCTGGGGCATGTCCAACCGCTCCGTGCTCGTGCGCGTGCCGCTGGGATGGACCTCGGGCCGCGACATGTGCATGGAGGCCAACCCCAACGAGCCCCACGTGGAGCGCGACTACACCTCCAAGCAGACCGTGGAGATGCGCTCTCCGGACGGTTCTGCCGACATCTTCCAGCTTCTGGCCGGCCTCTGCGTGGCCTGCCGCCATGGCTTCGAGATGCCCAACGCCGAGGAGGTGGCCGAGCAGACCTTCGCCGACGGAGACATCCACGCCCCGGAGAATGCTGCCAAGCTCGCAGCCATGAAGGCGCTGCCCGACAGCTGCGCCGCATCGGCCGACTGCCTGGAGCAGCAGCGCGCCGTCTATGAGGAGTATGGCGTCTTCTCGCCGAAGATGATCGACGGTATCCTCAAGGAACTCCGCGCCTTCAACGATCGCACGATGCGCGACGACATCGCCGGAGACGACAGCAAGCTCCAGGCACTCGTGGAGCGTCACTTCCACTGCGGATAATATCTCTCACACTTGGTGCTGCCCAGGCCGCTGGGCAGCACCAAGTCGTTTTTTCGTGTCTCACGACACATATTCGCCAGCCCAAAGGGCCCATCGGGGCCTACTTGGGATTTGGGTCGGGCCATCGCGTTGGCCTGAATTTCATAAATCAAACAGACGAAAAGGACTTTTGACGAAGACCTTATTTTGATTTTGACAAAGACCTTATATATATAAGGAGAAGAGACAGGAGGCTGCGAGAGTTTCTTGACCCATGATCATACCTGCAGGAAAGCCGCCTTTTGCGCGCAAGAAAAGATAGTCGGCTGCCCTCAAGGCCACGAAGTATGACGTGTACCGCATCAAGTTCACGAAGGAAGGATCCTATTTCTTCGCCGACCAAGAGGGACACTACACCTTCTGGATGTAACCACACCCTATCGCAACATTCACCAATCACTACCCTATTATGAACAAAAAACTATTATTCACCCTCACCCTCTCTGCCCTTATCTTCACATCCTGTGGCCAAAGCGGCAGCAAGCAGGACGCAACCACGACGGACACCACGACCACCGAGGCCGCAGCACCTGAGAAAGTGAAGATAGACGAGAACGACGCCGAATCGCTCGTAGCCGCCTTTGAGCAGTATGCCGACCAGTATGCCGCCATCATCGACAAGCTCAACGCCGCCAAGCCCGGATCCTCCGAGTTTGAGGCCGCCTCCAAGGAGATGACGGAGCTGAGCGAGGAACTGCAGGCCACATCGGAGAAATGTCAGAAACTTGCCCCCAACTTCACTAAGGAGCAGAAGCAGCGATTCCTGAAAGCAGCCATGAAGTTTGCGTCAGCTTCCAAGAAGATCAAGATCGACGTGTAAGCAATGCGTGAGCGTACTGCTCATGGAATAGATTGGAAAATAGAACTCCCTATGACTGACGGCCAAAGGCCGCCTGCCATAGGGAGTTTTCATTTGTGCGCCCGATGTATCATCGACTATTCCCACTGATAGATGTCACTGAGCGGCATTTATTTTCTTTATCACCTGTTTCCAAGCCGACCGAAGTCCTGGCGACAACGGTTCGCAACTGATCATGTCGAGGACTTGGCGTAGTTCGCCGAGCAGTTCGGGCCAATAGCGCATCTGCTCGTAAGCAAGTTTGATACACTGAGCCCTGACGGCATAGGCCGACTTCGAGTCGGCGATTCGCACTAAGCAATAGTCCATAAAGTCTGTACGGATGTCTTCCTTGCCAAATGGCTGACGAAGGAGAAGGGCGAGCAACAACCGAAGCTTGGTCGCATCCTGCTCCACGATGCAACGTTCTATCAGATGATGGCGCTTGGCATAGAGCCACTCGTGATCCGAGGAAGCGAAATGGGTCAACGCCCAAAGCGCATTGACAGCCACACGACGATCGTCGTCAAGGGTCAATTGGTATAGTTGCTCCTTAAGATGATCGTTGTGCTTCCCATGGGCAAGCACACAGATCTCCTTGATCTCATCCTGGGAAAGACGATGAGCAAGCATGGATCGAGCTATCATAGACTGTCATTTTATCGGACGTCAACCACGCCCAAAACACCGACAACTTCCGCAAAGTGTGCGAACGATACACTTTGCGGAAGTTTGAAACTTACTTCACTACCTTGCGCGTAGCACGGCTACCGTCGGAGTAGGTAATGGTGCGGACGAAGATACCCTTTGCCGGGCGACTGACCACACGACCAGAGAGGTCACGATACTCAACACGCTCGATCTGCTTCATGGAAGCCTCGGAGATATCGATGCCGTCGGGCACACCGTTGGGATAATACTCCGCCACACCCGATCCGAGACGCACGTCGCCGTCGATATAGAAGGCCTCCATACCGATCTTCTCCTTCACCTCCTTGTAGAAATAGATGGTGCGGTCGTTCTCGTCATACTTATAGAACTCGTAGCCATCGGTGAAGGCATAGGGCACATCGGTCATCTCCTCCGTCAGGTTGGCATAGTCGTCGGGCGAGAACGTGACCACCTCGCCATCGATATAAAGATTGTAGTAGAGGCAAGACGGGTCGAGATAGTTGAAGTCGGCAGAGTAGTAGCTCAGCGAGTACTGCAGACCGCCCGGGCCTCCCCATGGGTTCGGGTCGTAGGGCTGGTAGGCCGTGAGCTTCGGCGGCATGGGGGCTGCGGGCTTCTTGTCCCAACGGCTGATGAGAGCATAGCGGTAGGCATCGAAGATGTTGGTGCTGCGGTCGTCATCCATGCTCTTGTGGACCATGAGGATACCCTTGGTGGAAAGGGAATTGTTGTCCGCATCGTAGGTGAAGACGAGGGGTTCGCCAGAGAAGCAAGCTTTATTAAACTCGGTACCCATCTCGTCCTTGCCCTTGCCCACCACGGCAGAAGAGGCATAGACATAGCATGCCGTCAGGGTGTCGATGCCGACGAAGGAGGTGGCAGGGAAGGTGACGGTCGTGCCGTCCATCGTTCCCTTGATCCAGTAGCCTTTCACATTGGCCGAGAGGTCGCCCAGATAGACATCGCTGCCATCGAGAGCGTAGCGCACGGGATAGAGCTGCGACTGCCCCTCCATATCCATATAGAGCATCAGACCGTCGTTGACCGTGGCACTTGCCGGCGGTACCATTGTGTTGTTATCCATGCGCACACCCTTGTAGGTGGCCTCGGCATAGCTCGTCCATGATCCGCTGGCAAGGCACATGCCAATCAACTCGCCCTCGGGGAGCACCATCTTGAGCGAGTCGCCATGCCATACATACTTGAGCACCTGGTCGGCGGGATCCTCGTTGGGGACGAGCGTCTGCTTGCCGTTTCGCTCTCCTGGGCGCACGCGCTCCAAGTATCCGTAGCGTGTATCACCAGAGAAGAAGTCCTCCTCGGAGAAGATGGCCTGGGGAAGCTGGAAGGCGATGGTGTCTCCCTCCGTGCGATAACCTTTGATCCAGGTCTGCGTATAGATGGAGTTGATGGGGTTCTCCAGATAGACCGCGCCATCCTCACCGAAGACCATCCGCTGCCAGTCGCCTGTGCTCTGGTGGTCCACAGCATAATAATACACCGACTCATAGCCCGTCGTCGTACGATAGAGGTTGATGGTCTCGCCCGCCGCGGGTTGCGTGATGAGCGAGTCTTGCTGCTGTGCCAGCGTAGCCGTCGAGCAGAGTGCGGCGAGCAGCAGGGTTGCGTAACATTTCTTCATAATCCTGTTTGATTTTGTTTGATAAATGGTTTTGTTTCGTTAGCTATTTGCCGACAAAGATACGGTTTTATTTTATAATCAGCAAATATTTATAAACAAATCTTTCCATGCCGCATCTTTTCATCATGATGGAGTAAGAAGCGGTGTGGGGAAAATGCAAATTGAGCACAGATTATTGACGTGAAACCAGGTAGAAAATGGAGAAAACGGAAAAAAGTTAAAAGTTTTATGGAAAACACCACGGCTATTCCGAATATTATGTATAATTTTGCCTCCAAATCAAACCGTTCATGAACCACGGGCGCAACACCGGCGGAAAAGACGCCGGAAGACCGACCCTGGACTAGAACGTATTGTGTCTCACCTTCAAACTGGGGGGGGGTGATTCACAAAATAAATCCAATATCTCCCCAACTTATCTAAAAAACAAAATCTATGAGGAAAAAACTACTCTGGCATTGATCCTGATGATGAACCTTGCCTGTGCCATGGCACAGAAGTCGGGTACCACGGGACCACTCTCTTGGAACTACAACGAGACCAGTAAGGAACTGACCATCACCGGCAACGGCGCCATGCCCAACTACGACTACGGCGCAGCACCGTGGCAGGAGTATCAGGAGGGCATCGAGACCGTGAACGTCGGAAGTGGCGTGACAAGCATCGGCAACAACGCCTTCTGCAACTGCATCTACATGACGACACTCAGCCTGCCCGCTGGCATGGAGACCATCGGCGACAACGCCTTCTCCTACTGTCTGTCCATCACGTCAGCAGAACTGCCCGGCACCATCACCAAGATAGGAGAAAGCGCCTTTGAGGGATGCACCAGCCTGGAGAGCATCGCTCTGCCAGAGGAACTGGAGACCATCGGCGGATTCGCCTTCGCCGACTGCGTGGCCCTGGCTAGCGTGGACTTCCCCTCCTACCTGACCTATATCGGGCGCTGGTCTTTCAGCGGATGTGAGGCGCTCGGCGAGGTCAGCATCCCGGCCAGTGTGGAGACCATCTCCGACAATGCCTTCGCAAGCTGCGTCAACCTGTCCTCCGTGCAGTTGTCAGAGGGTCTGAAGAGCATCGAGGAGACGGCTTTCAACGCCTGTGAGCAGCTGCAGACCATCACGATACCCTCAACGGTGACCAACATCGGAGGCGGTATCTTCGCCGACTGCAAGAAACTGTCAGCAATCGACATGGCAGAGGGCAACACGGCTTACGTCTCCGTAGAGGGCGTGTTGTACAACAAGGCCATGACGACGCTCGTGCAATATCCTGCGGGCAAGGACAACGACTCATATACTATCCCCGAGAGTGTGACGACGGTGGGCGACTATGCCTTCTGCGGCAACGACTACCTCACCTCCCTTCCTCTGCACGACAAGCTGAAGGTGATCAGCGACTTCGCCTTCGCCCGTGTCAGCGGCGTACCCACCTTCGACGTACCTGCCGGCACGGAGAGCATCGGTGAGTCGGCATTCCACGACTGCTGGAGCCTCACGGACATCAATGTGGCCAAGAACAATCCCAACTACACATCGGTGGACGGCGTGCTCTACGACAAGGAGATGAACACGCTCATGCAGTATCCGGAGGGAAAGACCACACCGGAGTATATCGCACCGAAGAGCCTGCGGAATCTCGGCCCATACGCCTTCTTCGGCAACAAGAAACTCACTACGGTGGACCTGCCCGACGGCATGGCCTCCATCGGCGACTTCGCCTTCGGATGGTGCCAGAACCTCAGCAGCCTCACCGTGCGCGTCGCAGACCCTGCTACTATCGAGCTGGGTCTGATCCCGTTCTTCAGAGGAGCGAACGCCGTGGACTGCACACTCCGTGTGCCGGTCGGAAGCAAGACAAAGTATGAGAATGCCGACCTGTGGAAGGATTTTGCCCCAAATATCGAGGAGCTGACCAGCGACGGTATCGACAACGCAACGGCAGACGGCCAGCAGGCTGACAAGGCGGAGCGCGTATATAGCCGCGACGGAGTGCAACTGCGTGGCACGCTGGGCCAGCAGCAGAAGGGTGTCTATATCGTCGGTGGAAAGAAAGTCGTGAAGCGATAATCGCCTACCACAAACGAAATAAACTCTAACAACCGATCGAGGTTGAATCTATTTGTGCCAAACTCTCATCATGGGGTTTGGCACATTTTTCTATAAGAGTGGCAAGACCGTGAGAAGTGGAGCTCTCACCCGCGGGCCTTGTCCCTTGCCCCAGAACAGAAACAAAGGGGTGGAGCAACCGTCTGGCTGCCCCACCCCTTGATAATATCTTTCCTTACTTAGAGGTCGTTTTCGTTGTTGGCGGCCTCGCCGTAGTCCATGGCCTGACGCTCTCCGCGGAGCACGGCAAGGGCATTCTCGGTGAGTGCCTTCATCTCGTCCTGGCCCGGGTAGATGGTGACAGGGGCGATGAACTCTACGCGCTCCTTGATGTGGTCAGTGATATACTGAGAGCGTGCCAGACCACCCGTGAGGAGGATGGCATCGACCTTGCCCTTGAGCACTGCGCCCTCGGCAGCAATACACTTGGCCACATTCCAGATCATGGCATTGAGGATCAGCTCGGCGTGCTTGTCGCCATGCAGCACCCAGTTCTCCACCTCCAGCATGTCGTTGGTGCCGAGGTGGGCGATGATACCGGCCTCGCCGCTCACCTTCTTGACAAGCTGGTCCTGCGTGTAGCGGCCAGAGAAGCAAAGACGGATAAGGTCTGCTGCGGGCAGGGATCCTGCGCGCTCGGGAGAGAACGGTCCCTCGCCGTCGAGGGCGTTGTTGGCGTCAATGGCCTCGCCATGGTCGTGGGCAGCGATGGATATACCGCCACCGAGGTGGCAGACGATGAGGTTGAGGTCCTCATAGCGTGTGCCATGGTCCTTGGCATAGCGGCGGGCAATGGCCTTCTGGTTGAGCGCATGCCAGATGCAGTAGCGCGGCAGCAACGGAGAACCAGAAATCTTGGCCTCGGGAGCCAACTCATCGACCACACCGGGGTCGGCCACGAAACTCGGGCAACCGATCTCCTCGGCAATCTCGTGAGCGATGATGCAGCCCTGGTCGCAGGCGTGCTGGTGGAGGGCCTTGCGCTGGTCCTCGACCATCTGATCATTGACACGGAAGACACCAGACTTGACGGGCTTGGCAAGTCCGCCACGACCGATGATGGCGTCGAACTGCACGGGAAGACCATGCTTCTTCACCTCCGCAATGACCAAATCCTTGCGCATCTCATACTGGTCGGAGATACGCTTATACTTCTTCAACTCCTCGCGGGAGTGGTTGATGGTTGCTTCAAAGATCAGGTTCTCGTCGTCGGAAACGGAAATCTTCGTCGAAGTAGAACCCGGATTGACGGCTAATATTCTATACATTTTGGTAGATTATTTCTAAGTTTGGCTTGGTTACACTAATATTACTGGTGTGCCATGGCTGCCATGGCGATGCTCAAGAACTTGGCCTCGGGGGAGTCGCCACGCGACGGGACTACAACGGGAGCGGTCGGACCCTGGAGGATACCAGCCGTGATAGCGCCACAGAAGAGCGTGATGGTCTTGTAGAACACGTTGCCAGCCTCGATGTCCGGAACGATGACGGCATCGGCATCACCCTCTACGCAAGACTCCATGTTCTTCGCCTTCAGGGCGGCGGGAGAGCAAGAGGTCTTCAAGTCGAGCGGACCATCGATACGAACGGGACCGAAGAATCCCTCCTCGGCACGCTTCTTCTGCTCCAGATAGTCGGCGGTGCAGGGGAAGTGGCGCTCATCCACATGCTCAGAGCAGTGGATAAGGGCAATCTTCGGCTCGGCAATGCCAAACTGACGGCACAGGGCGGTGACATACTTGATCTGCTCCGTGCGCTGCTCGGGCGTAGGATAAGGAATCACGGCGGCGTCGGTGAAGAACAGGAGCTTGTGGTATTGCGGCATCTGGGCCACGGCGATATGAGTCAGCACGTTGCCTTTCGGCAGGATACCTGTCTCCTTGTTGAGCACGGCGCGGAGCACCTGGTCGGTATTGATGAATCCCTTCATGAGCACATCGGCACCACCCTCGCGGACGAGAGCCACGGCCTTCTGTGCCGCGTCGAGCTTATCGTCAGTATCGACGAACGTCACGCGGTCCATCAACTCGGCGTATTGCGGGTCGTTCTCCACGGCCTGGCGTGCGCCAACCATAATTGCGGTTACGAAACCAGCCTGCAATGCGCGGGCCACTGCGCCACGCGTGGCATCGTCCTCGGGCCACACGACGGCAAGACGCTTCACCACCTTCTGCTCGGAGAGGTGGCGCAAGAGCTCATCAAAGTTCAGAATGCTATTCATCAGTGCTTGATTTTGTTCTGTTAATAGTGTCGGCAAAGGTACAGATTTTTCTTGAATTAAGAAAATTTTTCGTATATTTTTCTTCTTCTTGGACTACAAGGAATTCTCTACGCCCTACCTTGACACATCAAAACCCGTCGCTAAAAAGGAACCCACGACTGTCAAACAATTAAGAAAACACGCCACATAGATAATATTCAGAAATATTTGGCCGTATAAATTAATTTTTCTAACTTTGTAACCACTCTTAAGAAAGAAGAGGACAAGGACAGACCTATTAACAACACAACCGATACAATCATGAGGAAAATGAAGTTTATACTGACAATGCTGCTCGCGAAGAAGGGGGAGCTGCCGCACTCGAAGGCAACGACAGGGTGAACTTGATGAGCGGACAGATTGATATCGACTTCGCCGTCTTCAACATCTACCTGTATGACAATGCAAACCTCACAGGTCACTACACGGGTCCTATGACGATGGAGTAGCATCACTACCAAACATCCCTCTTCTTCGGCCCTCAGATTGCAGTCCGATATGAGGAAGAGAAAAACCGAAACGGGAAGCCCCCGAAAGTTGACGTTTATCAACTTTCGGGGGCTTGCTTTGATCTGTATTGCGTAAACAGAACTTTTACAGTCCTCTGGCCTTGAGCAGTCCCGAAGCATCGGGTTTCTCCATACCAGTAAAATCTGTGAACATCAGCATTTGATCCTTGGTGTTGCCACGGCTCAGAATCTTGTCGCGCAACGCCTGACCGACGGCGGGATCGAGCGCGCCATGCTGCTTGAAGTAGTCGGCGATATTGACCGCCAGGACTTCCGTCCACAGGTAGCTATAATAGCCAGCGGCATAACCTCCGCCCCAGACATGGTTGAAATAGGAGGTGGAGTAGCGCGGGGGAATCTGTGTATTGAGGAGTCCGGCATTGTGGAGCTGCTCCTTCTCGAAGGCACCGGCCATATAGGGCGACGGCACCTCGTCCGGACTGATTTTGTGCCAAGCCAGATCGAGCCAGGTCGATGCGAGGTTCTCGCCGAGGGAGTAGGCCGTCTGGAAATTGATGCTCTCAAGCATACGCTCCTTCAGTTCTGCGGGCATCGGCTCTCCCGTCACGGTATGGCGGGCGAAGTGGTCGAAGATCTCGGGGATACTGGCAAAGGACTCGTTGAACTGCGAGGGCATCTCGACGAAGTCGCGGGCCGTGGCCGTGCCAGAGAGGGTGTTGTACTGGCAGTCGGAGAGTATCTCGTGGAGGGCGTGGCCAAACTCATGGAACATCGTGCACACCTCGTCCCAGGTGATGAGCGAGGGCTGACCGTCGGGAGCCTTGGCGCTGTTGCACACGTTATAGACCACAGGAAGTTGTTTGCGCTGGCGGCTCTGCTTGGCAAAGGCATCCATCCACGCGCCACCACGCTTCGTGGGACGGCGGAAGAAGTCGCTGTAGAAGAGAGCCAGGGGCTTGCCATTCTTGTCGATCACCTCAAAGACTTTCGTGTCGGGATGATAACTGGGGATATCCTTACGCTCCTTGAAGGTCAGGCCATAGACGCGGTTGGCAGCATAGAACACACCATTCACCTGCACGCTATCGACATTGAAGTAGGGCTTCACCTCGTCGTCAGAGATGTTGAGCATCTCCTTCTTCATCTTCGCCGAATAGTAGAAGCGGTCGTAGGGCTGAAGCTGGAAGTCGCTTCCCTCGGTCTTGCGGGCATACTCCTCTATGGCCTTGGTTTCAGCGTCGGCCTTGGGTGCATACTCCTTGATGAGCTGCTCAAGGAAGTTGTCCACGTTGGCTGAGTTTTTGGCCATCGTGTTCTCAAGTGAGTAGTCGGCATAATTGGCATAACCCATGATCTGGCCTTTCTCGGCACGGAGTCTCGCCAACTCAGTCACTATCGGGAACGTGTTGTACTGGGGATTGGTGCCGTCGGCACGATGGATGCTTGCCTCAAACACTTTGCGACGGAGCGCGCGGTTCTGAAGGCTTGCGAGGATGGGTTGCTGCGTCGTATTGATGATGACGATGCAGTAAGGTGCCTTGCCACCACGCATCTCCGCATCCTTCTTGCACTGGGCAATGTCGGCCTCGCTGAGACCAGCGAGATCCTCCCGGTTATCAACCCAGACCACGGCATGGTTGGTCGCCTCGGGAAGGAGGTTGCCCCACTGCTGCTGCAACTCCGAGATACGGGAGTTGATTTCCTTCATACGCGCCATCTTCTCGGCAGACAGGAGTGCACCTGAGCGCACGAAACTCTTGTAGATTTCCTCCGTCAGGCGCTGGTCCTCACCCTTGAGCTTCGCATATTCGTTATCGTAAACGAACTTGATGCGCTCGAAGAGCTGCTGGTTGAAGGATATCTCGTTCTCAAGACCCGTGAGCAACGGCATCACCTTGTCCTCGGCTTCGGCCAGCACGGGAGTCTTGTCGGCATTGGTAAGGCCGAAGAAGACGCTGCAAACGCGGTCGAGCAGGATACCACTCTCCTCGAAAGCGAGAATGGTATTCTGGAAAGTCGGCTTCTTCTTGTTGTCGACGATCTTCTGAATGTTGTCGCGCTTGATCTTGATGGCTGCCTCGATGGCAGGAAGGTAATCGCTCTCCTTGATGCGACTGAAATCGGGCGCACCGAAGGGCAAATTACTCTTCATCAGAAGAGGGTTCTGTTGACTCGTACCAGAAGACTGGGCCGATACGGTGACTGGAGCCTGCAAGAGCGTGGCGGCCAATCCGATAGCAAAGAATAACTTGTTGTTCATACGAAGGTATTGATTAGGTTGCAAAGTTAAAATAAATTATTCTATAAATCGGCTTATATTTCATCTTTTATGAAATAATTAACAAAATCCACTCTGTTATCGACGTATTTGTGCTAACTTTGCACTCATAGGCATAAGCTAAGACGTAAGTTAAGACATAAGCTAGGCATAAGTTAAGCATAGACTAAGACATAAGCTAAGCATAAGTTAAGACCAAGACAAAAATGTTTATAGTGATGATTTTCATATTCCTTGGCATCGGTGCGGGCTACGCACTACGCACAAGGACGGCGTCGGAGGCCCGGCTTCAGGCCATCGGCGCATGGGCTGGCCGTGCCACAACGTGGCTCATCTGGCTACTTCTCTTCATGCTCGGCATCGAAGTGGGTGCCAACGAGCGCATCATCTCCGCCTTGCCTACACTGGGCGTGGAGGCGCTGCTACTGTCCCTCAGCGGCCTGTTGTGTTGCTGTGCCCTGGCCTGGGTGCTATGGCGGATGACAAGGAAAGGAGGCGAGGGATGAAAGGCAGTTTGATCGTGGTGGGCTTCTTCGCCCTCGGACTGTTGGCAGGACGCAGCGGCTGCATGCCCACATGGCTCATGGAGGGCGACATCAGCATGGTGGCTCTATGCGCCCTGCTCCTCTTCGTAGGCATCGGCATCGGTCTCAACCCAGACATGAAGAACGAACTCAAAAGCCTAAGTCCCCGACTGGCTCTCCTACCACTCGTCACCATTCTCGGATCATGGATGGGAGCGGCGGTGGCTTACCTGTTCCTCGGAGGTGGCATCTGCACCTTCCTGCAACATCGGGAACTGACGGACTGCCTCGCCATCAACAGCGGCTTCGCCTATTATTCACTATCAAGCATCTTTATCACCGAATACCGAGGTGCAGAACTGGGCACCATAGCTCTTTTGGCCAACATCATTCGCGAAATGGCCACACTCCTGCTCACCCCGCTATTGGCTCGTTGGTTCGGCCCGTTGGCTCCTATCTCATCGGGCGGCGCGACGAGCATGGACACCACCCTGCCCAGCATTACCCAGTCCATCGGACAACGATATGCGCCCCTGTGCATCTACCACGGTTTCGTGACCGACTTCACCGTCCCCTTCCTCGTCACCCTTTGGTGCGCATAAGCGTCGCAAGCCTAAGGCACATGGTGAGAAGATAAGTTACCATGCGCCTTAGGCTTAACTTACGACAAACTCCTACCTCTACCCATTCTTATGGGGAGGGGGTAGGGGGAGGGGAACTGATGGGACTACGAACCATGGTCAAAAAAGGTAACTTCAGCGCGCGTCTTAGCGCGCAAAATCTTGAAAAAAATACTTCAAAAACGACTTTTCTGAACATTAGATAATCATTAGTATATCATTAGATATATTAGAGGGTCGCGAAACGATTTGATTATCAATTAGTTAAGTCTGTTATCGTCGACAGATTGGTAACATGTCGTCGACAGATTGGTAACATGTCGTCGACAGATTGGTAGCATGTCGTCGACAGATTGGTAACATGTTGGGCGCAAACTTCGACAGATTGGTAACATTGATAATATTTATTTTTACAAAAACAATTAAATTTGACGCGTTCTTTACATTATTTGGTAAAATGATAGGTATTTCCCTATTTTGTCTTGCTTTAACCCTTTTGAGTGATTCTATTTTTAAGTTTTATAAAATATAGTATATCAGTAAATTAACAACAACTTCGACAAAAAGGTAACATCTTTTGCAATTTCGTTTCTCTCAAAGTACGACATTTAGGTAGTATTTTGAAAAATACATACATGATTTTCATAGTATTTTGGTCCACCATCTCCCTCTCCTATTTTTCCAGTCTGCTCCCTTGTTTCACCCGGCGTAGAATCTATTTTTTCCTACCCTCCTCCCCTACCCTTCCGTCTTTATGAGCTATAGCTTTAGTAGCTTCTGTCGGTCTGTTAGGTGCTGGATAGTGTGCGAGCACAAATCATGAATTATCCTCGATAATGTAAATAAATATGTTGCAAAATAGAAATGCTACCTAAATGTCGCACATCGCTTTTGTCCACGGTTGTGAACCAATGCTACCAAAGTGTCGTACTTCCTGTTTTTTGCCGTTTGCTGAAATGTTACTAAAGTGTCGTACTTCAATGAGAATGCTTTCCATAAGATGCTACCTAAATGTCGTACATCGGCGTGACATTGACTGGTAAATGCTACTAAGATGTCGCACTTCCCTCCTTTTTCTATGCCCAACAAGCTACCAAAGTGTCGTTGATGGCCGGAAAAGTGATATAAAGATGCTACTGAAGTGTCGAAGTTGACTACTTGGTGCCCGTAAGAATGCTACTTAAATGTCGTACTTAGGCGTATTTTCTCCTAGAATAGCTTCTGAAAGTGCCGTACTATTTTGAAAAGTAGGGTATAAGATGCTACTAAAGTGTCGAAGTTGGGCGTTTTTGGGTCATTTTTCCGTTTCACAAAATAAATGAAGGATACAAAATAGCAGATAATATAAACCGTAAACAACTTGATGTAATCTGCATTATATACTTAATAATCAATGATATAAAAGTTTGAAGAAAACAATTCACTTGAAAGTAAAAAAACATTTCACTTTTTTGTCGAACTTACATGGATTACCAGGAACTGTACTTTTTCTTGCTCTTTCCTCTTTGCCGCCTACTGACAGTGGTTTGCTTATCATACTCATAGACCCATTAAAATCAACTTATGACACTTTTGTAGTAGCAGTTTCCCTCTATAGATAAAGCGAACAATGTAAAACAAATTCACTAAATGGAAAGCGCAATATTCACGCCAAAATCGTCTTTAGAAGGTGTAAACCAGAATAATCCCCTAATTTTCCTTCCTTAGAATAAAAAAGCTTGCGTAGGTTTGTGATTTTTCCAAGGAAATGCTTACCTTTGCAGAGTGCCTTTTCTATTCGTCTGAAGTCTTCTATACTTCCTGATGGAAAGACGCCCTATGGAGCATGGGAGGTGCGCATCGAAATGTAGAACTCTCAAAGCCTAAAAATCATTGGAACGAAAGACCTATGCACATCTCCACAGACACATGGCGAGACGCGGGCTGCTACTCGTCCTTCTAGCCTTGCTTGCTTTGCCGCTCCTTTCCCAAACCAAGTATGCCTTGGTCATCGGATTGGGAAAGCAGGAGGACCGTGCCTGGCCGAAAATCAATGGCGACAAGGATGTGCCCCGTGTGCGGCAGATGCTGCGCAAGGGCGGATACGACAAGATTATATCGTTGGTCAATGAGCGCGCCACGAAGCGCAATATCCTCTCGGCGTTCAATACGCTAGTAGGAAAGGCCCGTCCTGGCGACATCTTCTATATCCACTATTCTGGCCACGGACAGCAAGTGGCCGATCCGCATCACGATGAACCTGATGGGCTGGATGAGTGCTGGATACCCTACGACGCCTATAAGAAGGCTTGTGCCCGCGACCGAGGCGAGCGTCATCTATCCGATGATGAGGTCAACTACTACCTTGGGCGATTGCGCGACAAGGTGGGCGATCGAGGCAAGATCCTTGTCGTCATCGATGCTTGCCATAGTGGAGATGCTACCTGTGGCGACGAAGGCGAGGAGGTGCTGCGCGGCGTGAGCGAGGTCTTTGATGCGACATGCCATTTTGCCGAGCCCATCCCCCGTGCTGTGTCGCGACGCAAGGAGCGCTGGATCACCATCAGCGCATGTACCAGCGCCCAGTCCAATGCAGAGCTGCGTAATCCAGTGGCTGGCCGGTTGACCTATGCTCTGTGGCAGATATTGTCCGACCAGTCTTCGATGAGCAATGCTGAACTGGAGCGACGTATCAAGCGTTTCTACCAGGGTATCCGGTCCCGTGTCTATCAGACCCCGGTAATAACGGGTGAGTATAAAGACCAGCAACGTATATCCGATTTTCTCAGATGATGGAGGTGATGACCGGGATGGACAGCGACGAACGGTTGTGGGAGGCACGTCTGGTGGCCGATGTGCGTGCCGGCGTGCGGTTGGCGGAGAATGAACTCTACGCCTATTGTGCCGATTATTTTTGGCGTAAATACCGCGGTGTGTTCTTTGTGGGAGAAGAAGAGGCGGCAGAGATATTCCAAGATGCTTTCATCGCCTTGTGGGAGCACATCGAGCGGGGGCGCCTGGTATGTCTCGATGGAAACATGGTGGGTAAAAACGGCGCACCCCTGACCTGCAGCATCCTCACCTATTTCATGGGGATAGCCCGCTTTAAATATCTCGAATGGTCCCGAGACCATGCCGAAGCCATCCGTACTGCTGATGGCGAGGACCAGGAGGACGACGTGACGCTTCTCGATGTCAAGGAGATGGCCGCCGTGCTCTACGACGAGGGAGACGGGGCGATGCTGGACATCGTTTGCGACCTTGTGGCTGGAATGTCGGATCGGTGTGGAGAGATTCTCACCAAGTTCTACTATGAGGAGAAGGATCTCGACACCATCCTGGAAGAGTTGCCGACCATCGGCAGCAAGAACGCCCTCAAGACCAAGAAGTATAAATGTATGGAGGGATTGAGGAACGCGGCCAAGGAGGTCTATCATAAGTATCTTAACGAGGAATAATAGATCAAGAAAAGAATACTTTCTAATGCTTTAACCATTCAACATAAAAAGACAAGAGCTATGGATATTAACTTTCAAGACCGAATAGACGAGTATCTGCTCCACCCAGATAGACTGTCGGAAGAAGAAAAGTCGCAGTTTCTGAGCGAGTTGGAGGCCGATCCCAAAAAACGTGCGCAGTTTGAGCTGACGCGCGATGTGCGTTTGGCCGTGACCAGTCGTGCGAGGAAGATGTCGCGTATGGAGGAGATGCGGACAATGTACGGCCACGTCCGTTCGCATGTGGCGATGAACTGCCTGAACGTGGCGGAAGACCGTCAGGATGCGCCGCGACGCAAGCGGTGGGTGTGGTTGTCGGGTATTGCTGCAGCCGTAGTGCTGGGATTCTTCGTGGCCAGACTTGTGCCAGGCTCTTCTTCGTCCGACGATGGACTGCGTGGCGATGATCAAGTATTTGACGGTACGCCATCGGAAGATCACAGCTCCGCCCTGCCAGGCGATACGTTGTCGGCTGATACCATTGGCTTCGATCCCAATTGATAGTTCATTTATTCAATCGTTTTTCATGAGAAAAATACTGTTGCTTCTGCTTGCTTTCGTCAGTCTCACTTTGACCTTGAAGGCGCAGACGCAGTCCCTGGAGGACATGAAGCTCCAGTTGGAGCAGACCGACACCCTTTATGAGGCCGAGAAGTATGACGAGGTCCTCGAAATCTGCCTGTCCATTGGGCGCAGTACGGAGCGGTGTGACTCGGAGCAGGAGCGCACCGTTTATGTACGCAGCCAGATTTTGGCGTGCCGTTGCTATGACCAGCTGGAGCGGTATCAGGAGGGATACGAACTATCCAAGCGGTTGATGGCAACCCAGTTGACCGACGAGGAGAAAAAAGAACTGTCGGATGCTTATGTGAATAGCGCCTATTTTCTGGCGGTACCGATGATGAAAGGAAAGAATACCGATTATGGCAAGGCACGCGCCCTGCTCGAAGAGGTGCTCCCCTATGCTAACGAGAACGATTGGACGATCGTGATGAACAAGATAGGTGCTTCTTGGTATTTTGAGGGTTCGGTTTACTACCGAAAGCAAGATTATGACAAGACCAAGGAGTGTGCGCGTCGTGGTGTGGAGGTGTTCAGAAAAACAGGCAAGGTGAGCGATGAGATAGCCACGCTGAACCTTCTGGCTGACGCATACTATTATCAGTATGACTTGTCCAGTGCGATGGAGACGTACCGCTACGCTTTGTCGCAGGCGAAGGAAGCTGGCGAGACGGATTTGCAGATGAATGTCCTGAGTGATATATGGAGGTTGTGCAACCTTATCGGCGATGTCCAGATGGCGCAGGGATGCAATGTGGCCATGGACTCGCTGGCGGAGCAAACGACCGACGAGGTGTCGAAAATGACTTATTATAACCTGCAGGCAGAGAAGGCCATGAGGCAGGAAAACTATCGCGTGGCGGAACAGTGGCTCTTTCGGAGCGTCTCTTTGGCCGAGGCTTCAACGAGCGGAAAACTGGGCTCGCTGGCGGGAATTCCCTATTTCAAATTATCTGAACTTTATCTGAAGGCTGGCCGTTATGACGACTGTATAGCTTATGCGAAAAAATACATGGAGCCTCCCCATGAGAAAATGTCGGCCGTAGGCCTGTACCGTTTCATGGGATATGGTCAGTTTATGGCAGAAGCTTATCGCTACAAGGGGGACAAAGCGGGCTGCTACGAAGCGGTCGATACGCTCTTCCTGCTCCTACCCTATCTCTCGGACCCAGAAGTGATCAATTACCTTTATATCCGGCGTGGCTTCTGTCGTGCAGCCTTTGGCGATCACGAGGCGGCGCTGGCTGACTATCAGAAGGCGGACGAGATACTCGCCACCAAGTATAAGCCATCGGACCAATGTCGGGTTCAGCTGCTTGCTTTTTTGACCCGCCAGTTTCATGCAGTGGGGCGTGATGCGGAGGCGGAACAATGCAGCCGCAAGAATCTGGCTTATACCAAGGAATTGAACGGCGAGAATAGCTTACAATATATCGAGTCGCAGATACGGTTGGCTCAGGCCGAAGAATGGTCTGGGATGATAGTGCAAGGGTGTCAGGACTACCTGCAGGCCGAGGAGCGTCTAGAGCGGTGGGTACGCGACCGTCTGCCGTATATGGATGCCAATGAGCGCAAGGGATTTTGGAGTCCCCTCTCAGAGCTGTTCACGCTCATGACCCCTTATGCGCTGAAAGCTGGCGAACTACAGACGGCATTTACCCGCGGATGTTATGATGCGCTGGTGATGTCGAAGGCGTTCCTCTTGGACTCCGAGCGTTCTTTGTACGATATCATCAAGCGGGAGGGAACAGATGAGGACATGCGGCAGTATATGGCCATCGTGGCAATGAAGCAGCAGATGAAAGGCTGGGAGAAGGATTATCAGCAGAATGCCGACCGTATCTTGGAGGCTTCCAAACAGCTTGAGGTGATGGGACGAGGACTGCAGGCACGCGTTCGGGGATATGGAAACAACACGGAGTTTATGGATGTGGACCATGAGGCGGTGCGCCAGTCGCTGCACAAGGACGAGACGCTCATCGACTTCACCGACTATGAAACGAAACCTTCGGGTCGCCACTATGCTGCCTATGTCGTTCGCCAAGAGCAGCAATACCCGCTCTTGATGCCTCTTTTTGACGAGTGCCAAATCGACTCGCTCTGTATACCGCAGCCCTATCTTTATTATGATCAGGAGTATTCGCCCGCGATATTGCAACTTCTATGGACTCCCTTGGCCTCGCAGTTGCATGAGGGACAGACGGTTTATTATGTTCCATCACAGCTTTTGTTTAATATAGCATTGGAGTCGATTCCTCTTGCGGATGGTACGCTCTTGGGAGATCACTATCGCTTTATTCGTTTGTCGTCGGCTCGCGAGCTGGTGCGGATGAGAAAGGCAGACACGGTAGCTAAGGAGCGCACGGCGGTGCTCTATGGAGGACTGCAATATGATGTAGCCTCGACGACCATGCAAGGTGAGGCAGAGAAGTCTGGGCAGTACCCCTTCCCTCTTGCCGAGGAAGATGTGGTTTGTGGGGGTGGAACCTTTGCTTACCTTCCAGGATCAGAGGAGGCTATCCGAAAAGTGGAGCGTATCCTTGGCGAGCACCATTGGGAGGTCTGTACCTACACGGGGGCGGAGGGAACTGAGGAGTCTTTCCTGGCCATGAACGCCCACTCACCACGTATCTTGCAACTCTATACTCATGGATTCTATTATACGCCAGACAGGGCAAGCGGTATTGATTATCTCAAGGGATTCACAGATGCGATGCAGCTCTCGGGTATCGTTCTCTCTGGAGGCAACGCGGCATGGACGGGTAAGGAGTTGCCCGATGGCGTGAGGGGTGGAATACTCACGGCGGGAACGATTGCTGGTATGGATCTGAGTGGCACCGACCTGGCTGTCCTGTCAGCTTGTCAGACGGGTTTGGGCAAGGCTACTCCCGAGGGGCTCTATGGCTTGCAGCGCGCTTTCAAGAAAGCGGGTGTCTGTACGGTAGTGATGTCACTATGGGAGATCAGCAACAATGTCTCCCAGGAGTTTATGACCATCTTCTACGAGCGCCTTATGGCACAAAATGGTGGTTGGGATAAGCAGAAGGCATTCAGAGAGACTAAAGCCATCATCCGCGCGCGCCACCCCGAACCCTACTATTGGGCAGCTTTCGTGATGCTAGACGGATGCTTCTGATCGAGAGAGACTGGACGGATGAGTTTTTCCTTCAGCCTCTCCGCCCGCGAGCTTGGAACGAGAAGGAGGTATACAGTCACCTCAAATTCGCAACTAAGCCCTTCAACGTCCTTTTTGCGTGTACACGTCTTCTCATGACTAAAGCATCAGATAAATTGAGGCTGAAATACCCACTTCTGCCTACACCATCCCCTTACCCCACAATGCGACTTGTAGCCTTGAGTCCGAACCTCTTTACTTCGAGTCTGTGGATAATGGTCTTGTAAAAGTTACGGATAAGTGCTGTAAGAAGAAGGAACACAGTGTTCTCTGCCATGAAGAATTTGGGCAATATGTCCTACCCGAAACCATTGTTCATATCCTAAACAGGAAGTCGCCAAACGTGACTTGTTATGCACTGCGCCGTGAGTTAAACTTGCGCATATCAAGCAATCAAGTGGAAAAGGCAAATGATTTTGTCGTTGCAACTCGTCAGAAACATATTTGATACGACTATGGAATTATGCAATTCTTTGCAAGCAAAAAAAGTTCGTTAACATGTTTGTGTGTGTGTTTGAAACACTTGGTTTGGTGGCCTCTGCCCAACTCCTTCATGTGGTCCGGTTGTGAGATGAGACCGTTTTCGGTCGAAGTCTCTACGGCTTGGTGGGGATGAAGTGAGCGGGTCAGAAGTGCAGCACAAGCTGTTTCTGACCCGCTATTCGTTGTGATGGAGCGTGTTTGGGAAAGGATTCTGCTAGGCGGATCTCCTTAGGCCGCAAGCGCCCCAGAGGCTACTTCGTGATAAGGAAGTCTGTATTGTCTGTTGTCAGCTTGAGCGTCTCGGTGTGTCGCTCCATGACGGAGAAGGTTTTGTCCTGGTAGCGCAGATAGTGGACGGTCATCTCGTTGCCCTTGAGAGAGAGTATTTTCATAGCGCAGAGCGTGCCGTCGGAGAAGATGGCTTGTCCGTCTTTCAGGGTGAACATCGCACTGCCGTTGGCCGTCCAGTAAGGCGTCTGGTCCTTGTAGTCTCCTTTGATCTCCATGAACACGGCGCGTCCGTCGTTATAGAACACGAAGTGGTTCTGCTTGCTGGTCACGTCCCTGTTCCATGTGCTGGTGATTTTTCCGCCCTCTACGATTTGTCCCTTGCTATGGGTGATGAGCCAGGTGCCCTTGATGTCTCTCATGGTCAGTCCAGTGGCAGAGGGAGCGTTTTCGTCCCAATAGTCTCCAGGTCTCTCTGTGGAGGGATCGTAGATGCCGAGGAGGTCGGTGCGATGGCTGGAGAGGCTGAGCGTGTCGACGTATTGTTCTACATCGTTGGGGTCTCCGTCGTCATAGATAGTGTAAACGATGACCATCTCATAGTCGGTACAGGAAACGATGCGTACGTCGCGGAGCGTGCCGCCCTGGAACGTGGCGCATCCGTTTTGAATGGAGAAGGAAGCCCTCTCCTCAACCTCCCAAAGACGCTGGTCATCCTCATAGTCGAGGAGCAGGCAGCGTCCGTCGGCATAGAAGACAAAGTGGTCTTGGTCGCGTTCCACATTCTTGTCCCATTGCTTTGTCACCCTGCCGTTCTTAATTTCTTTGCCGCGGCTATGGATGCGCTTCCATGTTCCGACAACTCGCTCCATCGTCAGGTTCGTCGCAGTCCCTGTCGGAATTGTTATGCTGACGTTGTCATCATCATCGTCGTCACCACATGAGGTGAGTGTGACTGGTAGGGAAAACATTGCTGCGAGGAGCAGCAGGAGGTGGAATTTCTTCATCATTTTCTTTTTCATTGATCTTATGGTAGCATGGTTGTGGCAGTGCGTTTTGTTGTTTTCTTTTGGGACTTGCGTTGGTGCGTGCCCGTTGTCCGTGGAGTCTCGCACTACCCTATTGACTCCTCAGACAAGAGCGCAAAATTATATAGTCGGTTGGAAAGATGCAAATTTTTCCACACTTTTTTCAGAAATTTCCCTACTGATATAGTTTTTTTATGAAAATGGAGTGGATATGGCCGATTAGGGGAATGGTTGGAAAACTTGTCTTATACATACTTATTAGGTGGAATGATATAAGGAAATCCTGTTTTCAGATACGGATATCAAAAAAATGCCCGACTCTCCATGAGAATCGGACGCTTGGTAGGGACACCCGGGCTCGAACCGGGGACCTCTGCAATGTGACTGCAGCGCTCTAAACCAACTGGGCTATGCCCCTGTGTCGTTCTGACAGGGTGCAAAGTTAAGCAATTTTATTCTAACCGCCAAATTTATCGAACGTTTTTTGCTTTCGCTCTATTAATAATTATTGTTGTCCAGTGTTTTACGATTCTCACTTGCGCTGCTGTGTACTACAAACTTTTCTGTGCGAAAAAATAGATTCCGTGGAGATAAGCCCTATGGGGAGGTAAGAGTGTAGAGCACAAAGGTCTACGCCTCCATCTGAAAACAGATGAATGGAACCAGTCTGAACGCCTTGTCCTGACCCTCCTTTCTTCCTTCCTCCTCCCTTGTTCCTTCTTTGTTTCTCCTATTGTTTCCGTATCAATCCCGCATGGTTTACGTATCGTTTCCGTATCCTTTCCGTATTATTTCCGCTTCTGGAAGCGAGAATGATAGAACAACGAAAGAAGGAGGAAAAAAGGAAGAGCGAAGGATGATACGGGAACAATACGGGAACAATACGGGATTGATACGAGACCGATACGAGACGGATCGACTTCCGTCTGAGGAGGAAGGTGAGTATTCTTACTTTTTCATCATGGTCGGATAGGTATTATATTTACATTTTGTCGCCTTGCCACGCATGGTGTCTCATGGCAGGATTGTCAGCACGCCGGCTGTCATGACTTAGACGTCATACAAAGATAACCTTCCGTCCGCCCGAATGCAAGACGATTAGCATGAATTAACGCCCCATTAACGCTTGATCCGTATCGATTTAACAAGTCCCCTACCCGCCCCAAACTCCCTTTGTTGCTATTTCTTCCACACGCCTCCTACTTTTTGCCGCAACCAAGGCCCTGCTGTTCATTTCTGCCTGCCGCTCCGATACGTCTCTCAAGTGAAGTTTGGATCATGAATAAACGTGACAACCTTTTCCAGGGTTGCTTATGTCGAGAGGCAAAGGTAAGTTAAGGTGAGGGCTGATCGTAACTTATCCTTCTCTTCGGCCCTACTCTGCCCTATTGATGTTTAACGTTTAACATTTAACGTTTTCGTTAGCGTATGAGCCTGCCAGCTTTTATGAACTATTTCTTCTCACGAACAGGGATAGTAAATATATGAATATATAACGATATAACTAAAACAATATAAGACGATATAAATATATAATTAAATGTGGATAATATTTTCACTGCAAGAGGTTTGTTTTCGGGAAGTTTGTTGGAGGAGGTTGAGATAGGGCTGTTTTTTTAATGGTCAGATATGTATATATGGAAATATGGATAAATGGATAAGGCGAAATATCGAAAACGATAAATAAAGATAAAATTAAGTATTTAAGTAGTGGTTTCCTTGTTGTTATCAGATGTTTTGCTTAATTTTGCAGGGTGAAATGATGATTCTGGTTGCTAAAAGCGGATTCTTTGTTTTATGACGGCTTAGTTTTAAGTATATCCACAAATATGGATATGTTGATAAAAACGTTTTGTCGAACAATGGGTGGGCCAAGGACTGTGAGTCGTGTTGCAAAGAAATCAATATATATGGAAATCCATTATTAAGCAAATGATGAAATAAAGATTACGATAAAAGATGAAATCCTTATATATTGAAAAGAAGATAATGAAGAGATGACATGATGTTACCGAGCAATCAGCAACGATACTATTTCCATAAGAGGTAGGAGAGAAGAAAGAGAACATTTAAAAGAGAAGTATAAGAACTATATGAAGAAGAAAAGCTATTTTGAAGTCAGCTCGGTGGTGAATCGCTGGCTGACGGTAGGACTTGTGCTGGTAATTGTGAGTTTGATGCTGTCGCAATGGAGTTCAACCTTTACGGCAGCCAGCGACGCCATTGCGGGTTCGTTTGGCAAGGCTCTAAACACATTTATGCGTACGGCTGTAGGCAATGGATTGGTCAGTGTGCTTTTCGGCGTGGGCCATGTGTTGCTTTTAGAGTTTTTTCGTCGCGGGATGCGCCGTTCTGGCGATCGTTTTTGGGTGCTTGTCGCTTTGTGGGAGGTGCTCGTCGGCGCATCATCGTTGGTTACTGCTGTTCCTGGGCGGGACACATTGTACGCCTATGCTCACAACCCGACGGCGTGGGACAGTTTCCGTGAGACGTTTCTCCTCAACTATCGAGTCCTCGCAGGGATGGTGCAGCTCCTTGTTTCTTGCCTATGTATTGTACGTTATCGAGGCCGCATTCGCTTGTTCGGCATCACCAAGTTGATCTGTTCTCTGCTGGTGAGCTTGGTAGGGGTGCTCTTTTACAATTGGGCACTCCAAGCCACGGACCAGCAGGGAGTCATCCTGACGAGCTACTACGCCCTTCAGGTGCTGATGGCCATTATTCCCCTTGTCTTCTTGCGCCTTTCAATGAGTACGCGTATCACCGTTCAGCCTGCCGAGGGCGATTCGGATATGCAGTCGTTGTGAGCGCACCACGGAGCAAGTTCTTGTTTTGGAATCTTCTTTGCGAGAGGAACTATACTAAAAACAGGTAAAAGTATATGAACAAAATCATTCTTTCAGCGCGCGATTGGCGCATCTACCGTGCACTTTGGCTGCTGATGGTGATGGCCCTTGTGGTCGATCTGTGTGCAGTTTTGATGGAATCGGACCTGCTGACGACTACTGCCGCCACGCTTACCGCAGTCGAGACAAGCGACTGGCTTTCATTTTCCTCCGAGGCAGTATGTTTGTTGTCTCTCTGTGGTCTGTTTTGGCTTCTTCGCAATGGTCGCGAAGTGCCTATTCGTTGGCGCAATGGTTGTCTGGCGGCTTTCGTCGTAACCCTGGCTTATGCCATTACTTCCAAGCTCCCAACCCTTCTTTTTGGCCCTTTGTCGCTTGATGATGGCCACTGGCTGGTCGATTTTTTCAACAGTTGTGCTGACATTTTGATGCTACTGGTCCCCGTGGCCATGATAGCGCTATTCATGCTTGGTGCTTCTTTGTGCGAAAGGGTAGGAAAGTGGTCGATTGTGGCGTGCAGCGCTATTGCCATCAATGCACCCCTCATAGTCACCTTTTTCTTTCTAGGCATCCAGGAAGACACCGCACCATGGCAGGAAGTCGTTGTCGGTCTGCTCATCCTGCTACTCTTCGTGACTCCCGTCGTTGCGCTTAGGGCCATCGCTGGAGGCGAGGAGACGGAGCAAGAAGGGTAGGGAAAGTTCATGGGACAAACCTCAATGGAAACTTATCGAATATGCTGCACCAGGCCCCAAGCCTGCAGCGACATACAAGAAAGAAATCATCAACGAGCGGTGGCGGCTTTTGGTCGCTGCCCGATAATATAAGAAAATATGGAAAAAAATATCAAGGTTGTCTTTGCCAACCAAAAGGGTGGGGTAGGGAAAAGCACACTCTGCATCCTCTTCGCCGACTATCTTGCCTGGAAAGGCCGGTCCGTCTGTGTCATCGATACGGACCTTCAAAAGTCTGTCCTTATGCAGCGACGCAAAGATGCGGTCGCCCATAGCGGGCAGGATGAGCCGTATGGCGTGCAGGATTTCGACGTGGCCGAACCCAACGCGATGCGTCAACTTGTCGATTCTGCCTCTGAGGTGGAGGGTTTTGTGCTTTTCGACACTCCAGGCAATGTATCCCAAGACGGACTGCTTCCTCTTTTCGCTGGTGCGGACTTCATCGTCTGCCCCTTTGACTACGAAGACAAGACACTTGATTCTACGGGAATATTTGTCTCCGTCCTTGCCGCCATTCGCCAGCATGTGGGCGATATGCAGGCCCGCCTGCTCTTTGTTCCCAATCGCATCGATCCTCGTGTGGGAACGAAAGAGGAACAGCGGATGTGGAATGAGGCCGCGGCAGTGCTCTCTAAGCATGGAGCGGTGCTCCCGCCTATTCCCGCACGTGCCAATTTGCGTCGTGCCGATACCTTCGAGATCACCCCTCGGCAGCGCGGCTACGTGCGCGACTGTTTCGAGATCATGCTTTGGGAGATGACAAAATAGTTCCTAAAGCCAATCATCAACCGATAACAAACAAAAAGACAACTGATTATGGCAAAGAAAAATACGAGCGTTGCACTCCCCGGCGGTCTTGCCGGGCTTGTTCATGCGGCGCAACAGCAGCCACAGGCTGCCCCCACGACATCTGAACGTTCCGCTGTAGAATCAGCAAGCAGCCTCCAGAAGCAGGCTCAGTCCACAGCCTCGCACTCAGGGCAGTACACCGCCGAGAGCTATCGTGAAGCCTTGGCCGAAGGCAAGTCGCGTTGGGAATTGTTTTGTGAGATGGGCCGAGAGTATCACCGTGCTTCCAACCTCGGCGCAGTCTATATCGACCGCGACCTGAAACGGCAGTTAGGACAGCTTCGTGCCTCTTCCCTCGGCATTTCCACCTCGGCCATTCTCTCTTCCATCGTGGCTCAGTTCCTCTTGGAGCATGGCGACGAGGTGGAGCGCACCATTCATGAGTGATTCTAAAAAACAGCGACAGGGGACTTGCCACATAACGGCGAGTCCCCTGTCGATCCTATGAAGGTGGAGCTGGTGGGATTCGAACCCACGTCCGCACAAGGAAACCATGTGCTTTCTACACGCTTATCCCAGCCTTTGGTTTTCGAACGACGACAAGACCTGGGCCACCAATCATCGCCTTATCCCCTAAAAATTCACCTACGACACGGGGCTGCCGCCAGCTATTCCCGATTTACCTGCACCGCTTGATCTCCGGATTCGGGACAACATCCTCGGAGCGGTGTCTCGTCGCACTATCTTATAGCGCGATTAGGCCAGTAACCTACTATACTTCAGTTAGGCAGCGAGAGCGTAATTGTTTTCGCCAATTAATTTTTTGGTCACTCTGATTAAGGAGATAGCCACCGAGTCTCCGCGTGCTTACACACCATTTCGTCTTGCCGTCAAATCCAGTCAACCCCTTCTTGGAGTGTTTTTGTTGCGGCGCACCCCCGTCGCTGGTGCTTGCGAGCGAGGAAATGTTCTGCAAAGATAATGCAATCGAGCGCAATGGAAACTTGTTTCTAGATTGCCGAGTGCCGCTTATCTTCTGCAAAGATACGCTATTTCTATGATTAGGCCAAATTTGTGGGCCAGTTTTTACAACCTGCCGTGAATTTCTGTATTCTCAGTTTGTCTTGACGACAGGTTGGTCGTCTCGCATTTGCCAGTTATTGACTGACAGTACGCTGACGGCGAATGGTGCATGTGGATTGCCCGTATCGCGGATCAGGAAAACGATGTGATAGGTGCTTTGTCTGTCGAGATACTCCTGTGTCTTCATGTTCTCGCCCTCGAAGTCTTTGCACATCAGGAGATAATCGATGATCGGAATGTCAAACAAGTTCTGTCCCTGCGACCCGTCCGTCGGTCGGTAATCGAGACGCAGGCGGCACTGGTCGCGATCCTTCTCCATTAGCCTCAATGTTGATAGTGCATAGCTTACGACCTGCTGATGATCGATGCTCTCTGTTCGTGCACCGTAGGGTTTGTATGTCGTAGCGTGATCGGCTGCCGTGTTGTTGCTGGCGTCGAGGACGCTATTGGGTGCGCTGAGGGTCAGGAGGAAGTCGGTGTCCTGTACGTGTCGGCTTCCATTATAGTTGAAAGTGACATTGACAAACTTCGTGTCCTGCATCATGTCGACCGTTGCGAGGTTGTCACTCCTCAGTTCCACGTTGGTGGCATCGGCCCTTCCGTGGAAGATAAGTGGCAGACGGTGTGCGATGGTGTCGCCTGGCTGTGTGGTGAGGGAGACGGTCTGCGTATCCCAGTCGAAGATCTTGTTATCGATACCTGACCATACGAGGCAGTCGTAGGTTCCTGCCCCCGAGAATTCCATGTCGGCATAGTAGCCCGACGCGTCGAGCATAGCCTTGTCGAAGGCTTTGTGTTGTGTCTCCCCCGTGACAGTGTTGCGGATGAATACGTCCGCCTTCTCCACCCGTGATGGTGCGGCGTCGGCGTGGAGCATGTTGTATCGGTGCTCGATCTTGACGCTCAGCGTGCCTTGGCACTCCGGGCAGTCGCTCAGGTCGTCCTTGACCCAGTCGCAGGACGTGAGCGCACAGGCCGCGATCGATGTCGTTGCGGCGATGGTTAGGATATGTCTGATAGTCATAGTCTTGCTTCGTTCAGAGTTGATTCCATGTTACTTCTTGCGCGGTTGGCTCAACACCGTGTCGTCGGGTCTGAACTGCCACGGACTGACATAGTAGTCGGTGAGCAGTATGTCGTCTTCCTCGACCGGCCTGGTCGGTTCGATATTGATGATACCCGATCCAAGTCCTGCGATGTCGGCGATGGTCACGCGGTACCAGTTGTTGCGCACCACGCCATACTCCATCACGCCCAGCTTTCGCTTCTCGCCGTTGTCGAGGTGCTTGATGAAGTGCTTGTAGTAGCACGCATAGAGGCTCTTGTCGTCGATGGGGAAGTATTTGATGTTGTATTGCGTCTCCAGTTCTCTGGCGCTGATGTCTCCCGAAGGGATGTTGCCCCCTCCGACGGCCTTGACGGCAGCCAGCGAGGTGTAGAAATTGTAGTTGAAATAGTACAGGCAGTGAACTCCCTGCGGGTCGATGTTGTTGCCGTGCTCGTCGAAGCAGCGCGACTTCTCTGGTGTGAGGATACCCTTGATGATGATACCCGTGGTGTATCCCTCCCGCTGCGCGGTCCAGAAGTTGCTGTTCTCCAGAATGTACGACTTGCTGTAGGAGCCCGCTTCCGGGAAGAGCGTGGCCTCATACTCACGTCCTGTACGCACGATTTCGGTCAGCGCATTGTCGAAGATCGTTGATCCGTCAAACGTGCTGCTTGCGTCCCACCGTTTGTCGAAGAAATGCGGGTCGATGAGGTATCCGTCCGTGTCGGGGATGTCTGTGTAGTTGTTCAGACTCCATGCGTATTGGTCTCGGCTGGGCGTGCTGTTCTTTTCAAATTTTCCCGTGTGGCGGAAGAGGTAGTAGTCTCGGCTGAGGTTGACGAAGTAGAAACTGCCAGGCGTCACCTTGGCATAGACTTTACCGCTCTTGTCCTTTAGTTCATAGCTGCCGTAGCGTTTGCCGATCTCCACCTTGGCAACGGCGCGTTCCAGTGCTATATCGATATGCGTGACCGAGTCGGTGCTCACGCGCACATTTTGAGCCGATCCTCCACGGTTTGACATGGTGATTCCGTCAGCGCCGATGACGCTCATGATGGACTTTCCCTTGGCAACGGTGGTGAGCAGCGACTGGTCGTTGCCTATCTTGCCGGCCGCTGTCGGTGCGTTGGCCACGGCATAGACACGATAGTCTCCTGGTTCCAGTCGGATGGAGTCGCTGCGGAAGCACATTGTCCCGTGTTCCGTTTTGTCCAGGCCCGCGAAGCGTGTGAGGTGTATGGAGTCGGCGAAGTTTCCTGTCTGTGCGTTGTAGAGGTAGAGTACGACATTGTGTACCTTGTATTCGTCTGGCAGTGAGAGGCTCACCGTGTCTTTGTCGGCAGTCTCTGCGCTGGCTCTCCTTGGTCCGTTGGCACCCGATGGCGTCTGTGTGGTAGCATCGGCGGTAGGTGCCTGCACAGAGAGATCGACCACGGCGGTACAACGTCTGATTGGCTTCGGATTTGCTGGGGTCTCATCTATTCCGTCGAGATCGCTCGTGCAGGAGGCGAGGACGGTGGCTATGGCCAGTGTTGCGAAGATTTTCTTGTCCATGGTTCTGATTCTTTTGGGGTTGATGTCTTGGTTTGATGTTTCTGATCCCTTGCCCTTTCCCCAACGGAAAGGGCAAGGCGTGTTTAATAGCGTTCCGGATGCAGGATGCGCAGGTTATGGCGAGCTTCCTCTCTCAGTCCTGCCTTGTCGGCAGCTTCGAAGAGGCGCTCGGCCTCCTCCACATGGCCCTCCATCATCCGTAGTACGCCAGTGGCCAGGTCGCGCTCCGCGCAAGGCATAGCTTTCTCGAGATAGCCAGCGGCCGCGGTCTTGTCACCCGCCCTGAGGGCAATGCAGGCCGCGTTGAGATTGGCCACGGGGTGGTCCGGATTCTGCTTCACGGCGATGAGGAACACTTCGTTGTACTCCTTGCTTCCCTCCTTGTAGGTTTGTGCGATGCGGAACATTTCATCGATACTGAGGTTTTGTGGGTGCAACTTCAGTTCCCTCTTCGCCTCCTCGACGGTGAACGGGCGTACGATGTAGCCTACGGTATAGTCGGAGTGGCGCAGGAAGGGATACCAGTTGTCGAGCATGAAGCGATACTGCGACGGAAACTCCTCCCGGATGCGCGCCTCGCGCTTGTCCAGGTCGCCCACGGTGGCGATGATATTGAGTATCTCCTCTCGTCCCTCCAACGTATTGTTGTTGCGCAGGAAGTTGACCAGTCCCTCCCAGTCCTCGGCGGTATGGGCTGTGGTGAACAGTGCCTCGTCAAACTGATACTTTGACATGACCCACGATTTGAGCGCCTGTGTGCGCTCTGCCGAGAGTTTCTCGTTGAGAGCCAGCGATCCGTCAGGCGAGGCATAGCCATGGATGGCGATGTGGCTTACGGTGACATTGGAGTCATTTCTCACCAGGTCGATGGCCTGCATGATCTTGGCTAGTTCGGTGGCGTTGCTTCGGAAGTTGTCGAGGATTTCCGACTTGCCGAGCTGGAAGGCCAAGAAGGCGCGTCCCGACTCCTGTCGTGTCTTGACCTCCTCCACCTCGGGAATGCGGAAAGCCAGTCGCGGCGTGTCGTCGCTGCGCAGGGTCGCCACGGCGTGCGAGTCGTAGGCGATGGGTATTCCACATCCGCAGGCCACCTCCTCGAGCACGAGTGTCGCCTTGCGCATCCAGGGCTGATAGGCCACTTCGCGCAGGTAATCGATCGTCTGCTCCATGCCGTTGCGTCGGCGCAGTGTCACCAGGTCGCGCTTGGCGTTGCGCCGGTCGCGCTGGAAGGCGATGTGCTGGGTGCGTCCGTTGATGAAAATGGAGGGCAGCACCGCGCTGTGGCCCGTCGAGTCAGTGAGCACGGGTCGCAGTTCGATGCTCTCCGTGCCTTTCAGGTCGCGGTCCACGCGGATGCACATCGACACGATCATGCTTCGCTCGTGGGGCAGTACGCGTGCCGATCGCACGCTGATACTGCTGTCGCTCGCCTCTGCGGCCACGAATCGTAGCCCCATGGCAGGTATCGGGGCTGCCTGGACCGCTCCCGTGGTCGCCGCGCCGATCAGGGCAGCAATCAGTGAATGGTAAATCTTATGCGTCATCATCGTGTCAGAATATGTAGATGATACTTGCCGAGAGCTTGGTTGGTCCCCAGTAGTTGTGGGACCGTTCCCCGACCTGTGGGGCGCATTCCTCGGGCGATTCAAACTTCTTGTAGCGCAGGTGCTCGTAGCCTACGCTTACTGCTGCCTCCGCGTTCCAGTGGCGCCCCAGCACCCATTGGTAACCATAGGTCACACCACCTCCGGCGAGCCAGCCTTCGTAGCGCGCGTCCTTCACCGACTTGGGCAGTCCGAAGAACGGTGCCGCTCCGCCGACGTTGTACTGCGCTCCGTCCACGTGCACGCCAAAGAAGTGACCCACCATGGCTTGGCACGGCCAATATCTCACCTCGGGCTGTACGGCCCAATACTTCTTCGCCTTGTCCTCCGTCCGTTTCCACGGGCTGATGACGCCGTAGAGCTCTGTGCTCCAATGGTATCCCAGTGACATCTCGGCTCCCATGCCCAGTGCGGTGTGTGCGAACGAGAGGGCATTGGCCTTCACACCCACGTTTTGGGCGTGGACGGTCTGCGTGGCAAAGGCAAAGGCTACGGCCATTGCCGCGGCAATTTTCGCTCTGAATTTCATCCGTAATGTCTTCAAGTCAAAGGTATCTTTTAGTGGCTTCTTTTCTTTGGGCGGGTTGTTGCGCCCGTGAAATCTTCCACCCATGTTTCCATTTGTTCTCCGAGGCGGCCATCCGTAGAGCCGCCAGTGCGGGAAGATGACGTGGCAAAGTTAAGATAAATTTTGGAAATATCACGAACCATTCTTGCAAAAATCTATCGTCCATCGTACATTTTCCCTATTTTACACCCCCAATCTTTGATCTTACCCCCTGCTTTTGCCATTTTTAACTCCATTTTGTTTTTTCTCTTGCGTTCCCTTCATCCTCTTTGTTTGGTATTTTTTCAAGAAGAAAAGGTGCATTTTGTTGCTTTCAGCAGATTTTTTGTTACCTTTGCGGCCGAAGAAACCTTATCAGACGATACTAACATGAGAGAGCTGAAGATAACGAGCAGGTTCACCAACCGTGTCTCCAAGGGACTGGGCGTGTATCTCAACGAGATATCCCGCGAGCGGATGATCAGTCCGGAGGAGGAGGCTGAGCTGGGCCGCAAGCTCCATGGAAAAGGTGCGGAGGCAGAGCGTGCCAAGGAAAGGCTCGTGCGTGCCAACTTGCGCTTTGTGGTCAGCGTGGCCAAACAGTACCAAGGCCGCTCCCTGTCGTTGGAAGACCTTATCAACGAGGGCAACATCGGGCTGGTGAAGGCCGTCAACCACTTCGACGAAACACGCGGATTCAAGTTTATTTCCTATGCTGTATGGTGGATTCGGCAAAGCATCATCGAGGCTATTGGCGTGAAGAGTCGTGCCGTGCGCGTGCCGCTGAGTGCCGCAGGGACTGCTAGCCGCATCCAGCGCGTCACGGCCGGCTACCTCCAGGAGTTTGGTTGGTCGCCTTCCCGCGAGGAACTTTCCGACCTGACTGGGTTGCCCCTCGACGTGATCGACCACGGCCTTCATGCCATCACCCACACCACGAGTATTGACCAGCCCGTGGCCGACGGAAGCACAGTGTCGGTTTCAGAGACTATCATTTCTGACACTGACGAGTCTCCTGACCGCGAGGTGGATCGCGCCACTATGAGCGCCACGCTTCGGGACACGCTTTCGGCCTGTCTTGATGAACGCGAGGCGCGCATTGTGGCCGAGAGTTTTGGAATCGGGTGTGAGCAGCGTTCGCTCGAAGAGATAGGGGCTGATATCAATCTCAGCCGCGAGCGTGTGCGACAGTTGCGCGAGAAAGCCATCAAGAAACTTCGGGAGACGAAGTCCGTCGGCTATTTGGCTACGTTCTTGGGTTGAAAACTTCTTGGCGTGAAGACATCCTGAGGCGAAGTGAAAACTTCTTGAAGCGAATGACTTTTTGGAGTGGTAAGTGCTTGGACAGGAAAAGACTTTTGGATAAAAAGGCATTAGAAAGCAATGCATCCTCTGGAGGATATGAAAACAAAAAAGCTCCGGTCGCTACCGGAGCTTTTAAAACCTGTTTATCTGGTCCCTCGATACTTTCATCGAAGTGTCCTTTCACAAGGATTTCAACCAGACAAAGAATGTTGCGGGGGATTCCCCCCAAACAAAAAACACACTCTTTTTGTGTACTATGAGACGAAATTATTAAAGACTAAGCGCAAAGTTACGGCAATAAAGTGACCTGTGCAAATTTCCCGGCTGTATTTTAGTCGCTGGTAAGTTTTTTTATGATTTGGCAATATAAAAAGGAGAAAAATGAAGACAAACGATAGGCGGAAGGCTCCGTTGGGCCAGGGTGGCGTGGGAGATTCTGTAGGTCTGGTGGCCTTTGACGCCGACGACACGCTTTGGGACTGCCAGGGCGCATTTTGTGCGGTGGAGCACGCTTTGGCGGAACTGCTTTCGCCCTATGCCGAGGCCGACGAGGTCTTGCGCGTATTGGCCGCCACGGAGCGCCGCAACATGCCGCTGACGGGCTATGGCGCCAAGGCTTTCACGCTTTCGATGGTCGAGGCCGCTGTTGGCGTGAGCCGTGGGTGCGTGGGTGGCGAAGAGATTGACGAGGTGCTGCGTCTCGGGCGGCGGCTGATGGAGCTTCCCGCCACGCCCTTGCCCGGTGTAGAGGCCACGCTGCGACGCGTGCGCGAGGTGGTGAGCTGTCCCGTGGTGGTTTTTACCAAAGGCGAGCTTCGCGACCAGGAAGGTAAGATGGACCGTTCGGGACTGCGCAGGTGGTTTGATGACGTGGTGACGGTCGATGACAAGACCGACGAGAGCTACCGCCAGCTCTGCCTCCGCTACGCCACGACGGTGGACTGCTTGTTTATGGTGGGCAATTCCTTTCGCTCCGACATCGATCCCGTGCTGCGCCAAGGCGGCTGGGCAGCCTACGTCCCTTACCATACGACCTGGGCCCACGAGGCCACCGCGGAGTACGACCATGAGCGTCTTTGGCGGCTCAGCAGCATTGGCGACTTGGTGGAAGGGTAGGGGAGTTCTGACTCCTTGTAAGACGAGAAAAGAGGATGCACCCTTTACGAGCGCATCCTCTTTTCTCATTATTTATCGCCGACGGGAAGGCCATTCCCGTCGGTCGTTGCTTAGCGATAGTCTATTCTTCGTAGGCGATTATTTCACCATTACCTTTGCCGTTGTCTGACGACCCGTAGCGTCCGTTGCCTTCACGATGTAGAGGCCCTTGGCGAGTGCGCTGATGGTGGAGGCGGACTGAGCAGCCACCTGTCCGTCGAGCGTGTAGGCCGTGATGGCGGTGGCACCCGGAGCGGAGATCGTGTTGCCAGCCACGAGGATGGTCAGCTTCTGTCCCTTGTCGAGCGGCTTGACGGTGGTCAGCGTGTGATCGACGGTCACAGTGCAGGCCATGGTCAGCGTACCTACGGTCACGTTGATGTTGGCCACGCCGTCCTTATAGGACGTGATGTGGAGCGTAGCCACTCCGTCCTCGCGCGACTCGATATCCACGTCGGCTACGTTGGAATTGTCGCTGACGGCCGTGATGTCGTCGGCGCTCTGTCCATAGACTGTGGCCGTGATGTAGCAGTCGGCGTCGTTGTCCAGCAGCACGGCATTATCGCTGAGCGTGAGTACCAGGGCTGTGTTCTCGAAGTAGAGTACGGGAGTAGTCTCGGCCGACTTCCACGGAGCCTTGGTATCCTGTCCGAAGGCGTAGCCCATCTGCTTGAAGAAGTCGTCGTTGAGATCTGCCACCTTCACCGGTGCGCCGTCGAGGCTGCTGTCGGCAGATTCCTCTGGAGCGGCCGTGCTATAGTTGCTGGCCAGGCCCTTCTCCTCCAGCGGAGTCTCTCCGTCCTCGTAGTACTCGTTGGCGATGGTCCATCCTGCAATGGCGTGGACGGTCTCGTCGGGCTTCTCGGCGTTGACCGTGCCCGTTGAGACGCAATGGCTGATGACGGGCGTCGTCTGCTGGCTCCAGTCGGCTGCCAGGCTACCCACGATGCCACCTGCCGAGAGTCCGCTCCAGTTGGCCTCCGTAGCCGTCACGCTTCCGTTGAAGACGCAGCGATCGATGACGCCGCGTGAGCTCTCGCCGACAATGCCGCCGATGGTGTTGGCAGCTACGAGCTTGCCCGTGGCGTGGCAGTCGTTGATGGTGTCGTTGGCAGAGAAAGAACCAGCAATGCCGCCGACAGAAGAGTCTCCCGTGACCTCTGCGTTGGAGGCGCAGGCCGTGATCTTCGTGCTTGTAGCCGTGCGGCCCACGATGCCACCCACAGGGCTGGCCTCGGGCGTGTTGATGTTGCCCTGGAAGGAGCAGTCGTTGAAGTTGGTGTAGAGGAACGAACCACCGACAATACCACCGATGGTTGCGTCGGCCTCACCTGCGATCTGACCGTCGAAGACGTGGACGTTGGAGATGTTGTCCTGCGTGCTCTTACCCGCCAGTACGCCGACAAACTGGTTGTCGTCCGTCACCTGGATCGTGGGGCGAGCGAAGACCAGGTCCTTCACCTCCACATCCTCGCCGAGCATGCCGAAGAGGCCTGCGTGGGCGTCGTTGGTGGCGATGGAGAGGTTGACGATGGCATGGTGTGCGCCGTCGAAGGAGCCGTTGAATGTCGGTACCGGCGTCCAGTCGTAGTTGTAGTCGTTCATGTCGATGTCGACTGCCAGGCGGTAGGCCGAGTCGGGAGCTGCTGCCATGTAGTTCAGGTCACCGACGGTGGAGATGAGATACGGGTTCTCCTTGCTACCGTTGCCACCCTTGGCAAACTTGACGAACGGCAGCTCATAGAAGTTGAGGTCGTAGTCCTGCGTGTTGTTGTCGTAGTAGGCCACGAGCAACTCGTTCTTGGCGTCGCTCATGTTGACCACCGAGGCCGTGCGGAAGGACTTGTCGTCGTCGCCGCGGAAGGTGCGCAGGATGGTGCCGTCCTCCTTGGCAATCTCCAGGATGTTGTCGATCTTGTTGGTGCCGTCGGTGCGTCTCTTCTTGGCGATGTAGATATACTCCATCTCGTTGTCCGTATCGAAGAGATAGGGGTTGAGCGAGACGTTGTTGATCAGCGGCGTGAAGTACTCACCCTTCTTTCCGAGGTTGAACTTGGCGTAGTGGTCCAGCGTCAGGTCGGGGTTGTACCATCCGATGCGTGCGATGACGTTGCCCTCCTCGTCTTCGGCTGCGTTGCGCATGTTGACGACATACTGGTATCCCTCGTCGTTCTTAGCCGATGGATAGCGGTCGATGGAGGTGGTGATTCCCTCGCCGTCGATCATGGCCGGGAAGAGTGTCCGCTTCTCACAGGAAGGCACGTCGATCATTTGGACCTGCTGTCCCTCCTCGAGAGCCTGGAGGAATGCCATCTGCTCGCTCTTTCCCTTCACGTTGTTGAGGTAGAACCACTGGTTCTCGGCTGCGTTCTCGCAGATAGTCTTCAGTCTCTGTGCCTGGTTGTCGTAGAGGTCGAAGTTGTAGGTGTTCTCGTCCGACTGCAGGTGGTAGTCCACCCACGTCACGACGTAGCTGAACTGGTCCTCCGGTCCGAAGTAGCCCTTGCTCAGGTCGTTGTCGCTCATGCGTCCGAAGGCGGCCATACGATAGACGCCCTTCGGTGCCTCCTCGATGGGCACGGCGACGGAATCGACCAGGCTGTAGTTGCGGTCGTAGGTCTTGAGCACGAAGTGGTTGTTGGGCGTGACGATGATGTCCTGCGTATAGTCCTCCGGCATGGTGCAGTAGGCCGTGTCATACTGTGCGACGACGTAGTAGGGCTTGTCCTCGATGACGAAGCAGTTGATGTAGGCGCCGTCCATGTAGTTGATGTTTTCGAAGGGAATATCGAGCGTGTGCTCCACGTAGGGCTCGTCCTTACCCCATGTGGGCGGTGCGATGAAGTCGATGGAGACATACTCCTTGCCGTCGATAACTTTCTCGATCGGCAGGATGAGACGCTGGTAGGTGTTCCATCCCTTGGAGGCGTCGAAGAGCATTCCGCGTCTCTCGCACTCATAGGCGATTCCGCTGCCGTCGATGTGGTAGGCGCGGGTGATGTAGCTGTCCTTGTAGTTGTTCTCGGCATTGCCCACGGCGTGGATGGAGACCATGGCCTCGATGGAGGTGTCGTCGCGGTCGAACATCTTCTTGGTCAATGCGCTGTACATCTCGATGCTGTTCACCTGTAGCGTGTCAGGCACGTCGATGTCAAACTGTCCCACTTGCTGGTTGTTGTTGTCGTAGAGGGTGATGGTGGAGCCCGAATAGAAGTATCCGTCGAGCTTGTAGTTTTGCGTGTAGTACCACTGGTTGCCGTCCGGGCCATCTGCCCATCCGAATCCAGGTGTGGTGACCGAGCTTACCGGGTCGTTGCCCACGGCGCGCGGAGCTGCCATGGGAGCCCCGAGGCCCATGTTGAGAAATCGCATGGCGGAGGCGCTTTGCGTGCGTGAGCCTGGTACGGCCACGCCCCATGCTGCTGTCTGTCTGCCCTTCAGTTTGGGCTGCTTGTCGGGCGTTGCTCCTGCTTCCGTCGTGCATGTCAGGGCAAGCGCGAGGCAGAGCGTTGTCATTTTCTTCATACTTTCATCTGTTTTGGTGAATGATTATTGTTTTGCTTGTTCTCTTATCGATCTGTCTTCTCCAGGTCAGTCACGCAGTTCCGTACCCGGTTTGGAGGGCGGCATCCTTCAGTTTCTGGGGCACGTTGCCGAGAAACTTGTATCCGTTCTCGAAGCAGAGCACGCAGGCGTCGTTGGTCAAGTGAGCGGCCCACAACTGTCCGTGAGTCTCGATGCCTTCCTTGATCCAGTCGTCCATATCCGTGCTGGAAGAGGCGACGTGGTCGGTGGAGACGGCAATCCAGTCTCCGTCGTCGTTGAACGTCACGGAGGTGATGGCCTCTTCGGCCTCGTTCCACTGGCGGAGCTTGCTCTCCAGTTTAGACGGGATGTTGGACCATTGGCAGCCGTTCTTTCCTACGAGGATGAGCCATTCGCCGTCCTCGGTCAGCTGCACGTCGTCGATGTAGTCGTCATCGTCGTGATACTTTTCGAGCGCGTCGGCCAGGGCCTGTGGGATGCCGGCCGTATAGGCATAGTCGTTCTTTCCGTTGAGGGCGAGGTCGCCTCCGGTGTCGGTGATGGCCACGTTGCGGCAGCCCCCCCATTCGGAGATGTTCTGCTTGATGTAGTTACGGCCACGAGAGTTTTGGGCAAAGAGGGAGACGGTGAAGACCGTCATCAATGCCATTATGAATGCTGTTCTTCTCATACGCATGGTGAGTCGTCTTTTGTTATCTGATATTGTTCGTTTTTTATCGTTTCTTGCCCACACGGCATGGTTCGACCGTGCGCCGTGTCGGTGGTTTCCTGCCATGGACGTTTCGCGTCTGTGGGTTGGAGTGAAAACTAATCGACGCGACAAAGTTACTAATAAATTCTGAAAAATCACAAATATTTTATAAGAAATATTCCTACTCCGTTCGATTTTCCCCTTATATCATTCTGCTTTCGTGTGAAATGCAATTGACTTTGGTCTTCTGATTGCGATATAAAGGCACGACGAGAACTATTTGCTGAATATTTCGTCAAATTGTGACTTTGTGAAAATATAGTATAAGTTTTTGTCATGATCGTCCACGGCATCTGGGCCTCTTCCGTGATGGTAGGAGATGCGGGTGGGGAAGGGGTGAAACCATCCGTCAATTTCCATGGGGACAGATGTGGCGCTGTGTGGTGCAATGGCCTTGACGTAGGTTGTCTTGTCGTCTGGAGTTCCGTACTGATAGTTCTTCCGGCAAAGATAATATTCTTCGTCGGTATTATTGAAGACGTATTTTCCGAATAGTTCCTTTCCTATGTTTCCGTTGATGGCATAGCATGTGTAGTGGCCGTTGGGGGTGGTGTCCTCGATATGATAGTAGGTCGGGATGACGAGTTTGAGTGCCAAGCCAAGCGCAAATCCCAGCATTGGGCCAACTATGATGCTGGCGCCGATGCAGATGCCCCAAGTTGCTCTCTTGTATTTTTCGTCTTGCCCTACGATCTTTACATCGGGGTCTGCGCTGCCATCATTGTTTCGTAAACCAGCTCCCGTTGCGGTTGTTCGCCTGACCTTCTTGTAAATGAAAATGAAAAAAAGGATGCTCGCGAGGGCCATAGACCACCCGAAAAGTGCAAAAGACGTAATCTCCATGTTCTTGTTTTTTTAGATGTTGTTATGAGTATGTGCTGCCGAGGTGCTAGTTATTTTTCGCAAAGTTACTGAAAAAAATCATCCAGTTGCAAATTTTAGACAAAAAAATACTTGATTCGGTGAAGATGTAGGAAAAGCTGTCTGTCTCTTGGTGTTTTTTCTCGCTTTGGTAAGCATAGTTTTGGCTCATTTGGTTTAATGGAAATGTGGTTGCCGCCTGTAGTGGGAGAAAGAGGGTGATAACCCTTCCTAACTGCCCCTAAAAATGAATATAACTTCATCGGGCTACGAAGTTAACTTCATCGGCCCACGAAGTTAACTTCATTGGCCTTTGAAGTTATATTCATTTTTTACCCCACTTTTGAGCCTATTCGAGCGTGGTGGTCCTGTTGCCTGGCTTGCATGAAAAATTTGCTTGTTCGCGTGCGGCTTTCCGTCCCGAACCCGTCCCGAGACCATCCCGAAGGATGGACGATGGTTTTTTGGCCTCCCCCAAGAGGGCAGGAGGGGGTGCTCATACCCGCAACGGCCACTTTCGCCTTTCCTGCGCTATATATATAATAAGGAGAAAATAGCTTCCCAGTCGTAAGAGACTCTTGTTTCCGTCCGTCTCGCCCCATTTTCTCTGTTCTCCTGCCCTTGTTTCGCCCCTCCAAGGCATCGTTTTCCCACGATATGGCCCCGTTTTGCCTCCCGGGCCGCCTCCATGACAAGGTGGTCGTGTTCCCAGAATATCCCCTTTTTCCTGCCTTTTCCCCCAAAACGCCCTCTTTTTACCCTTATTTTGTAAAGTAACGCGAAAAACTACCAACTTTCGCAAACTTTTCTTTCGAAACATTTGGAGGGTATTAAAAAACACCGTACCTTTGCACCCGCTTTTCCGAACAAAGCACACGCCGAGAAAGGGAGAGCGATAAAGATAAGCGATCTTTGAAGAGATTTACATAAGACAGAGAGTAGTACAAGAAGCGGATGCTTCCTGATCATTTTGGCCAGGTTGCATCCGGGTAAAGAAGAAGAGCCGTCCAATTTTTGGAACAGGTGCTTTGAGCCCAATCTTCGGTACATTTGGATGAGCGTCCTTGAGAACAGAGACAAAGTCTTTCCCTTTTCGTAAGGGAAGTCAAACGGATATTTTACAATGGAGAGTTTGATCCTGGCTCAGGATGAACGCTAGCTACAGGCTTAACACATGCAAGTCGAGGGGCAGCATCATCAAAGCTTGCTTTGATGGATGGCGACCGGCGCACGGGTGAGTAACACGTATCCAACCTGCCGACAACACTGGGATAGCCTTTCGAAAGAAAGATTAATACCGGATGGCATAGTTTTCCCGCATGGGATAATTATTAAAGAATTTCGGTTGTCGATGGGGATGCGTTCCATTAGGCAGTTGGCGGGGTAACGGCCCACCAAACCTACGATGGATAGGGGTTCTGAGAGGAAGGTCCCCCACATTGGAACTGAGACACGGTC
>OHCZ01000223.1_pt1 | contig 37721 bp, 43 predicted proteins | sample 1566891 | NCBI WGS metagenome assembly OHCZ01 (sample SAMEA3879510, study PRJEB24766) | human gut metagenome | biome: human-associated habitat; feature: feces | place: USA | collected 1985/1987
CCCCGAGCTTTTCGAGCCTGTGGATGCAGCGCTCGGCGTGATCTCCGACATGCAGAGAACTGTGGAGCGAGAGGTTCTGGTGCGGTGCATCGACGCCATCAAGGTTCACAACTTCTCACTGAGAGTCAATCCGAAGTCTGCGTTCCTGATCCCTGCGGACGAGAGAGCGAAGCGCTTCATGAACCGACCGGGCCTCGCCTACATCAACGGGAAAGCCCGCTCGGGATACCTCCAGAAGAATGACACGATGAACCGCATCGAGTGGGTGTCGCCCAATGAAGGACTTCAGATCCCGATTACCAAATACACATTGATCGTTTTTGCAGAACCACTGAAATGAGATACGACCACAAGCCACGAATTGAGATACCTGTTTGTGCCCTGCACGGAGACGAGGAGTCCCTCGTCGTCAAGCCCCGCGTCGTCAAGTGCGAGCCGGGGAAGTTTCCTGAAGTCGTCGTCGACTTCGGAGACGTCAAGGGCGTAGCGCTCTCCCAGCTCCACAAGCTCGAAGACCTGATCACCAGAACCTACGACTACCGTCGTGCCCTTTACTGCCACCCCGAATTGAGGATTCATCATGGAAATCAAAGTTAAGAAGCTCCACCCCGACGCCAAGCTCCCGTGGCGCGGAACCGCTGGTGCCGCTGGGCTCGATCTCTTCTGCACGAAGAGCACCGTCATCCCGCAAGGCGAGACGGTCAAGATCCCGACGGGCCTCGCTATGGAGATTCCGAAGGGCTACTGCGGCGTGGTGTACAGCCGCTCGTCCTCTGCCGTGAGCGGCCTCATCATCACTCCGCTCATCGTGGACGCAGACTATCGAGGCGAGATCATGGTGATTGTGAGGAATGGTACGGACGGCGTGTTCGAAGTGAAGGCTGGCCACCGCATCGCACAGATCAAGATCGAGAAGCTCGAACCTACGGAGTTCGTCGAGGCCGATGAGCTTTCCGAAACTGCCCGCGGCACCGGCGGCTACGGCTCCACGGGGAAGTAAGCCATGGTCTATGAATTTCGAGCGAAGTGGTCGCGCTTTCCCAAGCACAAGCCGCCTTGCAGGGGGCTGTATCTCATCACAAGACAAAGCGAAGGAATCAGAATCAAGATTCCAAACATCAAAGTAGCCGAACTGTTCACAAAGCCTTTCGTAGATCGCGCCTACTACATCGAAGAAAACAGCACATGGATGGACACACGCTCCGGTCGGAAATACGGGGACGTGATCGCTTGGATGCCGTGGCCGAAGCCGTGCGAACCCCTGCCGGATGACTATTGGCATCCGGATCAGATAGCTGCGCGTCGATACATGGGAGAAGAAGACGAATGAACGCATTCGCCCATTGGTTCGATGCGGCGCAGCTGGAACGGGAGCGGCTGAAAAAGCTCAACCCGTTCTACCGCAACTCACTCGCGTACAAGAACCGAGCGAGACAAATCGAGACTGCGGACACTTACATCGGTCGGCACATCGGTTCGCTGATCGTGAAGAACGTCGATGGTTTCGACGTGAACAGAGCTGACGGCCAGACCACGACAGCCTTCCTTTGCGACTGTGCCTGTGGCCGAACGGATGTTCGAGTCCCCTGCACGGAGTTCTCGCGAGGGGAGTCTGCCGACTGCGGAGGCCCTGCCCATAAGAGAAGGAGAAAGAAGAATGACAACCAAATTTAAGCCCGAAGAATGGTGGCCCGTCCTTGCGCTCCACGCGTGCGGGTACACGATGTCTGTTTACGACGCCAAGGGGCTGCTGACGGTTCTATCCAAGCAACGCTGTTCGGCCAAGCAATGGAGCGACGGCCGCTTTGAGGAACGCGGCCAGCCTGCCTTCTTGGCTTCGGCAATTTCAACCCTCGGAAAAGCGCTCGAATATTCGATCCGCAACCGCACCGACTTGTGTGCTCCCGCCTTTACCGTCGGGGAGACCTTCGCGATCTACCTTGCCCTCGCGGGGAAGTCCCACTGGGCTATGCGCTTCCTTGATGCAGGCGTCGCTTCGCTGATGTCGTGCTTCTACCGCGCTCTCAACCCGGTAATGAAAGGCGCCACCCCAGAGGACGCCGAAACGATTCTTGACAGTCGAATCGAGCCAGTCATCTGGCAGATCGGCAGGGACTTTTATCTCGCCGCAGGCGGCAAAAAGGAGAAGTAAGTGACACCTGAAGGAAAAATCGTTGCCTTCCTTGTCCGCCGATGCAAGGAGCTCGGACTCTACCAGCGCAAGCTCGCCTATGAAGGCAGGCGTGGTGCGCCCGACCGTCTGATCGTCGGCTTCGACTGCTTCGCCATGATCGAAGTGAAGGCCCCGGGGCAGAAGCCCCGCCGCGAACAGGTTCGGGAGATCGAGGTGCTGCGCAACGGCGGCATCCCCGTCTACGTCTGCGACTCCACGGATGCCGTCGAAGGAATCCTCCTTGACCTGCGTGAGCGCACCGACACCAACCGTCTCTTTGCTCTTAGGGAGGGCCCGCAATGGTGAACCCTGATAACTGGAAACTGATGCTCCCCGTCGTTGCGTTGCTGCCTGCGCTCTTCCTTCCGTTCCCGTGGGATGCGGTGATGTGGGCCTCGACCTGTGTTGCCGTCTGGCTTTACTTCAAGAGGGACTGATGAGGAAGTTCACTCCGCGCCCTTATCAGGCGCTCATCATCGATGCGATCCTGAGCCGCAAGCGCATAGCAATATGGGCAGGCATGGGCATGGGGAAGACCGTGTCCACGCTCACGGCGATCAGGATCGCGCAGACGATGGGAGAGGGGCCTGCCCTCGTCATCGCGCCGGTGCGCGTCGCTCAGTCCTCGTGGCCCGATGAGGTGGAGAAGTGGGATCACCTGCGAGGTATGAAGGCCGTGTGCCTGTGCGGAGAGAAGCGCAAGCGCGAAGCCCTCGCCCGTCAGAAGGCGGACGTCTACGCCATAAGCTACGGCCTGCTCAATTGGCTCGTGGACTTCTGGGGCGACAAGTGGCCCTACAAGATCGTCGTGGCGGACGAGGCAACAAGGCTCAAGTCCTTCCGCACAAGGCAGGGCGGCACGAGAGCGAAGGCCCTTGCGACCGTCGCTTTCAAGCACGTCGACCGCTTTATCGAACTCACGGGTACGCCCGCGCCCAACGGCTACCTCGACCTGTGGGGCCAGCTGTGGTTCGTGGACGCAGGCAAGCGCCTCGGCAAGTCGATGACGGCATACCAGCAGAAGTTCTTCCGCCCCGTTCGCGTCGGCGCAGCCGCCTTCGCAGTGAGGTGGGAGATCCTGCCCGGCAGTGAGACGAGGATTCAGGAGGCCTTGAGCGACGTGACGATGAAGGTGAACGCGGAGGATTGGTTCGACCTCGAAGAGCCGATCTACTCCACGATCTCCGTCACGCTCCCCGCCGAAGCCCGCAAGATCTACGACGACATGGAGCGCAAGCTCTACGCCGAGATCGACGGGCAGGAGGTGGAGACGGCGAACGCGGCAACAAAGACGAGCGCATGTCTGCAAATCGCCAGCGGCAATCTCTACTACGAGAACGCCGACGGCATGCTCCCCGAAGCGAAGGACGCCAAGCCCTACCTCGTTCTTCATAGCGAGAAGGTGGAGGCGCTCCGCTCCATCGTGGAGGAAGCAGCGGGCATGCCGATTCTCGTCGCGTACAACTTCCGCCACGAGCTTGAGGTTCTGCGAGCCGCCTTCAAGGAAGCCCGCGTCCTCGACAAGAACCCGAAGACAATCCGCGAATGGAACGCAGGAAAGATCCCGATGCTCCTCGCGCACCCGGCTTCATGCGGACACGGCCTGAGCCTGCAGGACGGGGGCAACATCCTCGTCTTCTACTCGACCAACTGGAATCTCGAAGAGCACGACCAGATGGTGGAGCGAATCGGGCCGACACGACAAGCGCAGTCAGGGCACCCAAGGTCTGTGTTTGTCTATACCATCGTCGCCAAGGACACGCTCGATGAGGCAGTCCTTGAGCGCATCGCAACGAAACGGAATGTCATGGACATTCTTTTGGAAAAGAAAAACGGAGGCTGATCATGGCACTCAATCTTGAAAAACTTGTGACGCGAGCGCAGATTGCCGAGGCTTTCGGCGTGTCGACCAAGACCGTAACCCGCTGGGTGGCAGCGGGAAAGTTCCCTCCTCCCATTCACGTGCTCGGCACCAGCCGCTGGCGTGAAAAGGACGTGACGGATTATGTGGCCCGTCGAGAGACCATCGCAAGACGCGGCTTCGCAGTGCGTTAAAATTACCTGCAATGAGCGCACCCCGGCAGGAGATCCTGCCGCCAACCTAGAGTGCGCAATGCTCAACACACTTCAGTCTCTCTTCCCGCAAGGCGCAGAACGCGCCTTCGCGTACATCGGTGGCGTCGTCGGAAGCCTCGCATCTTTTGCTTTCGGCGACGTCGGCCCGCTTCTCACTTGGCTCGTCATCTTCTGCGTGGCCGACTTCTTCCTCGGCTCCGCAGTCGCCAGCTATCGCCACGAATGGTCTAGCCACAAGAACTACATGGGCATCTTGAAGAAGGCCCTGATGTTCCTCATCGTGGCTTTATCCCACGGTTTGGACATGCTGTTCGAGCCTCTCATCCATTTTCAAATCTTCGAGTCGATCACGATCTGCGCCTATGCGGCTGGCGAGTTCGGCTCCCTGATCAAGAACCTAGAGTACGGCGGCTTCGGCGGGGTTGTCCCTCCTGTGCTCCGCCGCGTCATCCACACCTTGAACGAGCGCCTAGAGGAAAAAGCGGACGCGGCGCTTGAGAGCCGCGGCCTCAGCAAAAAGAAGGAGTCCAACGATGGAATATAAAAACTTCACGGCCTACCCTGTCGAGCTTGCCGCCGACTTCATCGAACAGTGGGAGGGCTTCCGTGAGCGCGCCTATCGTTGCCCTGCGGGCGTCCTCACCATCGGCTTCGGCCACACCGGAACGGACGTCCACGAAGGCGACACGATCACGTACCACGAGGCCTACGACCTGCTCGTGGAAGACCTCAAGCGCTACTGCGCAGGCCTCGCCCGCTGGGTCAACGTGAAGGTGACGGCCAACCAGTTCGTGGCGCTCCTCTCGCTCGCGTACAACATCGGCGTGGACGGCGTCGTCCACAAGTGCCCGAAGCTCCTTCGTGCGCTCAATGCCGAGGACTTCGATGAGGCCGCCCGTCAGTTCCTCGACGTCACCAAGGCCAACGGCAAGGTGCTTCCGGGACTGACCCGCCGCCGCAAGGCCGAGGCGGAGCTTTTCCTGAGAGAAGAATGAGCAAGCCGTTCGTTGTTATCGGAGCTTGTGTCATCAGCTTCGTCGTCGGCTACGCCCACTCCACTGCCAAGTGGGAGGCGCGGGTGCAGACGTCGGAGCTTGAGGCCGCCGTGGCACGAGCGAACCAAGGGAGAAAAGACTATGCAAAACTCGTTGAAGCACAAAACCAAATCGCTTCTCTTCGCCGTGATGCTGACCGTCTCGACGCTGACCTGCGCAGGGTGCAGCGCTCCGCAGAAAATCGAGTGCGAAAGGCCAGCGCCTCTGCCTGCCGAGATGAGCGAGCCGCAGTCGCCCGGTGCGAGAGCCTTCTCAGAGAAAGTTCGGAACTTCTTGCCGAAGGCGGAGAGCTACTTCAGCGAAACGCCGCTGTACATGACGCCCTAGTCCAGCTGGTACAATAGCGTTATCTCCTCCTTAGAGAAGTGGTCAACGAATGGGGGAATGCCTCGCGAGTCCGTACAGCTCGCGGGGCTTTCTCTTTTGTGCTACCATTCTGGCTCTAGGGAGCGGAGGGGTTTTCAAAAATTTGCCTTTTTGACCTTCGCTTTCCTAGACGGAATAACAACACCGCACAAGCCTAGATCTCTGGTTATCCGGAGAGCTGCACTGGGATAAGGCGTCATATCTCCAAGCCAGTGGATGCTCACTCCGTGCGGTTACCTCCTTCGTTTACGAACAAGAAATTGCCCCGCTGGCTTTTGCCTCGCGGGGCTTTTCTTTTATACGTTCGGGAGAAGGAAGTCCGCCCACTCCTGAAGGAGCTTGCGCCTCTGCTCCAGCAGGTCATCACGCTGGTAGGCACGGAAGACGGCGTTGCCCACGGCATGCATCAGGCACTTCTCCGAGACCACGAAGTTCTTCTCGTTCTTCGCGCACCAGTCGGAGAACGTGGAGCGGCACCCGTGGAGCGTGAAGGGCTTGTCTTCCGTAGAGAGCGAGGCCGCCACGTTCGACAGACTCGTGGGCGATATGTGCGCACACCCCCTTCCGGGGAAGAGATGCTCGCTCGATGTGTCCAGGCGCTCGAGCAGGCGCTGCGCCTGACGCGACAGCGGCACCACGTGGGGGACGAGCTTCCCGTCCTTGCGCCGCTCCGGAGGAACGGAGAGCGTCAGCTCCTCAGTGTCGATCTCCGACCACTTCGCCTCCAAGTACTCCTGCCTGCGCCCAACCGTAAGGATTCCGAAGAGGATGGCGAGCGAGTTCTTGGACCCATCCGCCCAGAGCCTTTGCGCAAGGCTACTTAGGTCCTCCGCGGAAAGCGCGGCGTGGTGCTTGGCAGGCTTCGCACGGCGAAGCGTCGACGGCGACGGCAACCACATCTTGAGGCGGGCCCACGCGGCGGGGTTGAGCTCTATGTAGCCTTCCGTCACCGCGACGTCAAGGATGTTGGAGAGCCTTCCCTGAAGCTCCTCTGAGGCACTGGCACTGTCCTCCCACGCGGGCTCAAGCGCCTCGACAACCGTGCGCGTAGAGATCTCGTCGAGCTTGTGCTTTCCAAGCAACTTGACAAGGCGGTCGAGCGTTTTCAACCACGAACACTCCGTATTGTCGCCCCTGAATTTCCTGATCTTGAAAATGCGTTCCACGGCTTTCGGTGCGAACTCCGCGAAGGTCACCATCTTGGCACGCTTGGCCTCCGCCACTGCCTCCGCCCTCCTCGCTTCCTTTTCTGCAAGCGGGTCGATGCCTCGGTCAATCTGGAAGCGGGCGGCGCTCGCCTTGCCGAGTATGGACGAGACAGCCTGCCCCTCGACAGGGCCGAAGCCCATCTCGCGGCGGCGGCCGTTGAGCTGGTATTTGAAAACCCACGAGCGGGACGTGGCCGTCACGCGCACATAAAGACCGCGCTCATAGCGGTGCATGCCGATGGGGAGAAGAAGGAGATTTTTAGAAGTTGGCTTCATACTGCGCTCATACACTTGGATGTGCCCTGAAGGGGTGCGTTGTCCCTATAAGGTACACATGGGAGATCGAAAGTGCGTGTCTTTCAAGCCTTTTGTCCCTTGTAGTCCGTCTCAGTCCCGCTGCACAATACCCACTACACGCGCGTCGAAGTGTTGCAGGAGAAGGATTACAAGAGTGTGTAGCTGAAAATCACACACTTATTCATACGCAGAAGTATAGGGCACAGAGTGACGAGCCGCAAGCCGAGAAGTCGAACGGATACTAGAATATTGAGAAAGGAGACCTCACTATGCCGAGCCGCACCGACCTTCTTTTCACCATTGCCTTCTTCGCCTACGCAATCCTCGGTGGTTGGCTATGCGTGTCCACCGATTTCGCCTGGTGGGCCTTGGCCTTGTTCGCCGCGCCTGCCGTCTATTACGCGGCGTTGGTTGTTTGCAGCGCAAGTGAAAGCCTGATGGGCCTTTATTTTGTGGTATTTGGTTGCGCCGTCGGCACGGTCCTTCTGATCCTTCTCGGCAGGCTCCAGTAGCGGCGGCCAAAAGAAATCCCCGCGAAGCTACGGACGCAACGCGGGGCGTGCAGCTATGTGCTTGCCTTCGCAGGGATGAATCCTGCGTAGACGCCGAGTTCGCCTTTCGCCGCTATTTGTACGGTTTCTCCTTTTCTTACGGGGACCGTCACTTTTGCTACGCCGTATGAGTGAACCGAAGTAGAGCCAGTCGTACACGACACATCTGCCACACCCCCGCCCGCCTCACCCGCGTGAGTCTCGCCACTAACGAAAACAAACCCATCAGCAGGAGCAACGTACTCGTTCCACCATTGCTCGGCGACAACAGGAATGTCGATCTTTTGACTGGACGGGAAGGCGTTCATTGCCGAAGCCTTGCCGAATGCTCGGAGGAGATCCTTATTCATAAGAAGCACCTCCGAAGCAAACGTTAAGAGCCGATGTATGGGTAAAAGCGGATGTGCGCCTTGATGTTCTGAGCAGCTCCATCGATCCACACATACCAGTGAATCGTTTCGCCCTTTCGGCAAGGAGTCTCAAGAACCGGCCACGTCTGCCCGTAGCTCCCAACGAACCCACAGTCGAGCTGATCTCGTCGAACCGTGAGGTTGTAGTAGGCGTAGCCTTCAGCGGGCTCACACTGAATAACGAACACGCCGTCGCACGGAGGAACGTAAGTGGTTGCGTTAACATTCTCATACCCTGTCGGGAACGAGATGTCAGTTGCAATATGGCGCCCTGCGACGACACTCTTATGCGATCCGCGATAGGCGTCAAAGCACGAGTTAAGCAGGTTCTTAAGCATGGTACAACCCTCCAAAAGAGCTGTGCCACAGGATTTTTACCCCCCCCCGACAGAAGGAAAGAACCGCATAAAGTTAACTGGCATGCCGTCACAGTATGCTAAGCGAGCCGTCTCTCCCTTGCGAACAGGGATATACCCTTCAGGATTTTGTCCAGCGTTTGGGATTGCCTGCACTTGCGACACAGATGCGCCAAGCGAGAACCATTGATTCACTGCGTTCGACCGCACACCTAAGCAGATATATCCGTTTTGAGGCGCGACAAACGTCTGACTGTTGAAGTCAACGAAGTCCCCACGTGGGCAAAATGCCTTGGCACCACCGCTGAGAATAGCGGCACGAAGTTGATCCTTGATACTCATGCCGCTACCTCCATGCGAGCGTTGTTACAAGCTACCCTCGGAATAAACGAACATCGCCTTTCCTTGAATGAACCTATCGCCGTACACGGCGTATTGACACTCTTGCCCCTTCCTACAAGGGACAAAGCATCTAGCCCACGTCTTTGAAGGATTCGATGACAACTGCTGGCAGGCAAAGCCAGAAAAGACTTCGGCACAAGCCTCGGCCGTTGCATTAACCCATAGGGCAAGATACCCGTTCGCAGGTGCGACGTAAGTTCTGGCCCCAGCCCCCGTGGACGCACCGAAAGATTCGAGATCAACAGTTTTCCAACTCGGGAACGCGAACCCGCTACCAGCCTTGGCAAAGTTTCGGAGGTAGTCTTCAAGCGAAGCCATAGCGCACCTCCGAAACGATTGCGAGACAGCGTCGGAAGGTATCGTTTATGCCCCCCCCGATAACTTTAATGAAGTGCAAACTGTCAATCGTGATGTCCATACCAAATACTCTTACTTCGTGGCCTTTTGTAACGGGTGTAATTGTTGCGACACCGCCTGTCGCAAACCACGAACCGTTAAAATTCTCTGTTCCACGGAGATGTTCTAAAGAAAACCACGGGGCGCCACCTTGATTTGCCCCTTTTGTGGTAATCACGCGAATCGCACAATAGCCTGTGATAGGGGAAGGTACGCTAAATCCGCGTTCGGGAATCTCCGTGGGAACGGCTACATCAATCACCCCTTCGCTCATGCTCATGCCCTCAACCGCTCCCGAAAGGATCGCAGTCCTAAGCAGGTCTTTCTGTGTAGCCATCACCCCCTCCTGTACATCTGTGCCTGCATGGCACGAGCATCAGCCTTCTGGCCGCACTCGTACTCAATACAAGCGGGAATCGTCGGATACTCGACGAAAGGAAAGCCCTCGACCGTCGGCAGATCTCGAAGAGCCTCACGATAGGCCAGAACCTCAGTACGCTCCTGATCAGTCAGAGCCTCACGAGAAGCCTTCGCAGACTTCTTGACCGTCATGTCCGGCATCTTGATGTAGTCGTCCGTGTCAGAGAGGCGAGCATTGCGCTCGGCTCGAACTTCGGTTGCATATCGCTCGGTGACAAACGCATCGTCGTTCTCGGGCAGAGAAGCGGCGGCGTAGTAGCCACCATCCGCAGAGCGGAAAAGTTCACCCGGACGCTCCTTCGCAGTGACCCACGTCAGGACGCGACCATCAATCTCTTCGTCCTTGCACTCATACCCATTGGCACGAGCCCACTCAAGATCGAGCGGATCAACAAAGCAATGGACGAAAGGGCTGGCACTGTGCGCCATCACTTTCCCAGTCCTGTCAAAAACGACATAGCCGCCCACTGGCGAGGACAGAGCCTCGTTCAGGTATTCGGCTTTCACTTCGGAAAGAGTTTTCATTCCTTGATCTCCTCCTTTTTCTTCAGTTTTTCTACTTCGGCTTCAAGCTCACGAATGCGGTTTAGCAAAATCGCTGAAAGCACCAAGGGGTATCTGAGGCCGAGCTCATCGATATAGAAATCCTTCGGCATCTCCTCGTTGAGCTTATCGGCCAGCTTTTCGACCGCGGAACAAAGCAACTCATATTTAATATTCATCTCAGCTCCTTATTGCGGCACGGTGCCGCCGAACTCAACGATCAGTTCTTTCAGCGCAGTCTCAAGCTCGGACGTATCCAGCTTGGCGGGGAGAGACGTGCTCTTAATTGCGTTGACTTCCGTTCGAAGCGCGGCTACGTCTGTCACCTCGGATTCCTTCGCCATCCCGACGCCGCCTGCGGTCACTCCGTCGCCGACCACTACTCGCTTCTCGGACTCGTCCCAGTAGATCGAGCCGCTCGCTAGCGTCGCGTTGTTGAACGCGGTTTTGCCTGCCACAGTCACGCGGCTAATTTTCAGGTTCTGTGCATCGGTTGCCATCACGCACTCCAGTTGCCAAAGTCGATGTTTGCCTGGGCCATGGAGCCGAGGCCCAAATTGGTTCTTGCCTGCGCCTTGTCAGGCAGATCGGAAAGGTTCTTCGCCTTCGCGAGCGGGTCGCCCACGGACGCGACGGCATCCTGAGCCTTCTTCGCATCGGCCGCCGCAGAAGCAGCGGAGCTTGCCGCCGCCGTCTCAGACGCCTTGGCCCCCGTGGCAGAGTTGCTTGCCGCAGTCGCCTTCGACATAGCCGTAGCGCTTGCCGTCTCGGCGGCTTTCTGGGCATTCACTGCCGCCGCCTTCGCAGACTCGGCGGAAGTCTTTGCACTCGTGGCGGAGGCGCTGGCGGATTCTGCGGACGTCTTTGCCGACTCGGCACCCTTCTTGGCCGCTTCGGCCGCCGTTTGAGAAGTCGCCGCGGCATCCGCCGAAAGGCCCGCCTGACGGGCGCTCTCTGCCGCCCCAGTCTCTGCCGTCTTGGCGCTTGTCTCGCTTGTCTTCGCCGCGGTCTCTGAAGCTTTGGCGGCGCTTGCAGACGCACTGGCCTCGCCGGCCTTCGTAGTCGCCGTGCTTGCCGCAGTCTGCGCCGCGCCTTGCGCGCTTACGGCGGCCGCCTTGGCGGACTCCGCGGCAGTCTTGGCGGTAGCAGCGGACTGGCTCGCAGACGTCGCTTCCGCCGCCTTGGCCGTGGCCGTCTTCGCCGCATCAAGCGCGCCCTGTTGGTTGGCCTGCACGATGGATGCTGCCTCCTCCACGCGTTCGATCGAGGCGTTGAGGTCCGTCACGACGCCCGCGGCATCCTTCACCACTTCGATGTTGTCCGCCACGATCTTGACCGAGGCAATGTCGGTTGCCGTGGTCTTGACGTAGGCGAGGCTTCCGTTCACCGTGACGATCGCTTCCAGATTCTCTGCAAGCGCGTCTGCGTGCTTTGCAAGCGTCTTGACCGACTCGATGTTTTCCGCCACCTTGGCGATCGTGCCGCCGGTGGGCGTGTAGGCCGGAACATCGTCCACGTTGAAGAAGCCGAAGTCGTGGACGTTGGGATGCGCCTCTGCGCCGACGAACTCAGCCGCGACGACTTGAATGGCATTGCTGTGCTCAGCCGCCTCGCGAATGGGGCCAATGTTCTCGGCATCGGCCTTGATGTAGGAAAGATTATTGGCAACGACAGTGAGGTTCGGCTCAACCGACGAAACGTAGTTGGCCGTTTCTTTGGCGGCATCAGCAGACGCCTTAGCACCCGCCGCAGAAGAGGCGGCTTCTTGGGCTGATGCGCCTGCGGCGCTTGCCTGCGCCTTTGCCTCGTCACGAGCGCTAAAGACCTCATCAGCGAAGTTTTCTACATTGCCCTCGTAGAACTCGGGGGCGCGTGCGCTACGCTTGGCCAAGTCCAGAACCTGCTGGACGAGAGCGCAGTTTTTATCCCACGCCTTGTTAAGGTCGTCGGGGTTGAACGCGCCCTGCGCAGTCAAGCCGAGGCCCTGCGTGTACGGGATGGCGGAGATAATGACCAGCTTGACGCCGTGGGCAAGCGGGGAGTTGAGCGTAACCACGCCGCCTGCGGTGTCGTTGAGGCGGACGCTGTAGAGATTCGAAGCGAGGATTCCGTCGCTCGTGACAACGGAAACCTCGTCCGAATTGAAAATCTTGAAGGGAAAGGAAAACGCGACGCTCGAACCATCCCCAACATAAACCGAACTCCTTCGGCTTTCCGTTGAGATCATGGAAGATTCCTAATTTATTCGCGCTCCATTCCCTCGATTTTACCCTATTTGCTCTTGTAGCCCGTGGCAAGGACGAGCGGGTTGTCCGTCTTGTCGTCGTTAACCAGAGCGTTGTAGCCCGAGATCGTTCTATTGAGCTGTGCGGACGGCAGGCCTCCAAGATCACCGAGGAAGTTGACGAGCGCCTTTGCCAGCGCCGCATCCGCTTCACCCTGCTGAACCTGCTGGCCGAGCGCGAGGAAGTCCGAGATTGCTCGAAGCGAGGACGGACCGCGGTATGCGTAGATCTGCTCGCCGCTTACAAGGCCTGCGATCCCTGCCGCCTCCCTCACGCCGAGGAGAGTGCCCATGGTGAACTCGATGGAATTACCGCCCACGAAGCGAACGCTCTTTTCGAGGAAGCTCGAATCGTCGTCACCGTCGTCACCGTCGTCGCCCGGAGTAAGTGCTTCGCGAAGGAGGGCTTCGATGCAAGGCTGAAGAACGAAGATGGTGGCAATGTTCGTCCATGCCTTCACCCTGTCCTTCTCGCCCAAGTAGTTCACCATGCCGAGATTGAGCGCCGTACCCATGTAGGAGTAGAAGGACGTGAAGATGCTCATCACGCGGCCCTGCTCCATCTGGGAGCGATCCTTGACGGAGCCGGAGCCCTGCGTGGCAATCACCGTCTGGTCGGCAATGCGGGCGGCGTTGGCCTGAGACTCGCCGCGAGCTACGGCCTCCTCGAAGGCCGCCTGCCACACGGAGTAGTCGACCACGCCCTGCACGGCCATCATCATGCCGTATGCAAGGCGCTTGAACGTCTCGACCTTTTCGTGGCGGGACTCGACAATCAGGTTGCTCACCTCGTCAATTTCGCGGATGCGAGTTGTAGAACGCATCGCCATCGTCTTGGAGAGGGCGTTTGTTTGCGCCACGATGTTCTTGCGGTCGGCCACCAATCGGGCCAAGCCTCGAAGAACGGGAGCCACGCCGACCTCGGTAGTCGCCGTAATGAGGCCCGTGGTCTGCACCAAGGCGGACACCACGTTGAAGCCCAAGCCCGAAAGCGAAACGTTTCGACGGATCATGCCTGCCCAATGGTCCGAGGCCTGCTGCCCCGCGATCCTGCCGTCGAAGGCAATCTGTTTGATCCAGTCCTGCACGATCTTGGAGGCGTCCGCGCCGAAGTAGTCCGTGAGTTTCTGGCCAAGGCCCGGATGCCACACGCGGGCTGTTTCCTTCTCGATCTTCCCGTCGCGAATCGTCTCGATGGTCTCGACGGTCGTCACGCCACGATACAAGCGGTTCGCGTCCTGAATGAACTCTCGCCACATGATGTCGTGGATGATCTCGCGCATGCCCGCAAGCGCGCCTTCCGTATCGAGCTGAACGGCCATGCCCGTCTCGCCTTCAAGCATACGAGTCTTTGTGTACGTCCTCGACGTCTGCGCAGAGACCACGCCTGCTTCCTTCTGGGCGTCCAGCTCCGTCTGGAGCTGGCGAAGACGAGCTTTGTCGGAGATCTCGGGATCGTAGGTAATCGGCACGTAGCCGCCCTTGAGTTCGACCGTAGCGCCATCGACAGACTTGATGGCGATAGCCTGCGGCTCTACCCATTCGGGCTCCATGCCGTCCATGGCACGGTAGACCTTGGCGGACATGACACGGAGGGATTCGAACACGTCCCAAATCCTCTGCACGCGCTCCAGCTCGTCCTTCGTGAGAAGCCCCATAAGCGTTGTCACGTCTGCAAGCGTCAGTCCGTTGCCCTTCTCCAAGCGGTTCAAATTGCCCGCGTTGCCCGCGTTAAGGGCAATGGCGAAGAGGTTGTGGCGGCTGTACCTCACGCCCTTGTACGTGATCGTCTTCTTATTCCACTCGTTGATCTTCTTCGTCATCGGGGCGAAGATGTCGAGGACTCGTCCGGCGATCTCCTGTCGAAGCGTCTTCTCTTCCGCGTCAATGTCGTTAGCTCGCCAGATAAGCGCCTTCGTCAGCGGGCCTTCCTTGCCCTCGATGATGCGGATGAGCGAAGCGAAGCGCATGTGCTGGTAGAAATAGCGGAACAACATGCCCTTGCGCTTTCCCCAGATATTGGTCTCCGTCGCCTCCCTCGGCTTCTTGTCACGGTTTTCGGCCAGATTGCGGTCGGTGATGTCGAGCGTTTCTGCGGCGGCCTCGTACTTCGTGGCAATGCCGAGAGCCTTCTCGCTTCGGCCCTGTCGCGCCATCTGCTCGAAGAAGCGGTCAAGTGCGCGAATCTCGCCCACGGTGAGCGTCTCCCACGGGCCGCGATAGTCGCGCAGTTTCTCAGGCAGGGCGTTGTACGCCTCCACGATCTCGGGATGCTCATTGACAAAAGCCGCGAGCATCGGCGCGTCCTTCGACGGATTGCCGATGGCGTAGCCAAGGCGTCCGAGGAAAAGCAGGATTTGCTCCTTGTACGCGCCGTCCATGTTGTCGGACTTGAGGAGCTTCTTGCATCGTCTGCCGAAGCGCTTCGCCATTTCCTGAGCCTTCTTGATCTCGACAACCGTCGTCTCTTGGATGAGCTGTGCCTGCTTCGCCTCAGCCGCCTCGATGGGCTTGCCTTCCTTGAAGAGCTTCTCAGCCTTCCTTGCGGCGCGACGGGCGGCGGCACTGGCCGCACCCGGAGTGAGGAATTTGAACGTGCCGTTCGGCCTTACTTCGGCAAACGTCATGCGACCGACGTTCTCGCGAGCGAAAGCCGCAACAGCACTACGGAGTTGTTCTGCGTTCCTCATCGCACCACGCAGAGCCGCCGTCTCGGTCGCAAGGACGCGAAGGCGCGTGGCCGTGTGGATAGCGCCGGCGGCTACCTTGCGGAAACCCTCTTCAGTCGCGGCCTCTCCATGGCGCAGCCTGAACTCCTGCTTCGCCAGATACTCGGCATGCTTGACGGCATTAACCAAGGACACGGCTCGCATCGCCAACATCAGCTGGTCGAACGAGTCGAAACCAAGAAGGTCTATCGCCTCCTGCTTGCCGACAACCGTAATGGGCGGCGGGGTGCGCTTCTTGCCGTCAGGCGTGGCCTTGTCGTCTTCAAAGGCGACCTGCTCATCCGTGTCCTGCGGCTTGTCCTCCACGGTCTTGTCAGGGCGGTAGTCCAGCTGGCGCTTGCGGATGAACGTCTTGTCCTGCTCGCTTACCTTCGGATCTTCGAGAACGCTCGGGTCGAGCTTCAAGCGAATGCGCGTTCCGTCCTTGCCCTTGATGCCATAGTAGGAGAAGGCGCGGAGGGCGCGGTAGCCGGGAATGGACGTGAGCTCTTCCTTGAACTGGTTGAAGATGTTTCGGTACTCAGTCTGAACGCCCTTCGTTTCTCTTGCGAGCTTATCGTTGATGGTCTGCGCGTCCTTCTCAGACGCCTCAAAGAGCTTGCCGCGAGCCTCTGCGGCGGCATCGTCCTTGAGCGCCACGAAGAGAGCGAACTCCTCGGGCGTCATGCCCTGCTTGACAAGGTCGTCGTAGAGGTCGTTGTCGTTCATGCGGTCTCGAGCTTCGGCAATGGCTTCGTCCACGGCGAAGAGTCGGTCGTAAAGGCTGATGACTTCGGGAGACATGGTCACGCCAAGCTGGGCGGCCTCCGTGTAAAGCTGTCGAAGCCAGCGGCTCACGTAAAGGAAAGCCTTCCCGAGCTTGCTGTTCTCGTTTGCAGGCAGATTGCCTTGGCGGAGATACGCCTCGAAGCCGCGAGCAAACTTCTCGTGGCCTTCGCTCATGCCGCTCTTGTCGAGGTTCTGCCACGACTTGATCTTCTCGGCAATGGCCTTGCCCTTGAGAGTGGGCACGGCAAAGTCGAGAACGTCGGAAACGAGGTCGAGCAGTTTCTGCTCCTGCCCCGTCGCATTGCGCTTATTCGCCGCCATGGTGGCAAGCGCGGCAGACGCACGGGCAATCATCGTGTCGAGCCAGTAATGAGCGGACTCGTGGAGGAACGTGGAGACGTTCGACTCCTTAAAGAGACGGATCGTGGACTCGGTTCGGGCATGCGACTTCGGATCAAGGATGCCCTGCGTGTACTCGCCGCGAGTCACTACCTTGCCGCGCTTCTTGCCTTCCTTCTTCTTGCCCTCGGGATCCTTGCCGTCGGGTGCAGGCGCACCGCCATCGCCTTCGTCCTTCGCGCCGTCGTCCTGATGGAGCGTTTCGCCCTGCGGGCCTTCGGCTCGCTCCACGCGGACGGGGTTCGCCGCAAGAAGTTCGGCAGGCGTCATGCCCGAAATCTCAGCGAGGTTTTCGAGAATGGACGCCTCAATCGCCATCTGGGCGTCTACCTCGTCCTTGCCCTTGCCAGCGGCCAAGAGCTGTTCGCGCATCGGGGCAAGAGCGGAACGTACAGCCGCTCGGGACTCGTGGCGATCCTTCTCGTATGCCACCTGCTTGGAGACAAGCTCGCGCACCTTCTCTTCCAAGCCGGGTGCGAAGTTCTTCTCGAAGAGCTGTGCCTCCTCAAGCGACATGGCGTCGTCGCCGAAGCGACCCTTGCGCACGATCTCCTTCGCAAGCTCGGGATTGGCAGACGCCACTTTCAGAAGCTCCGCCATCGTGAGCTTGATGTCGCCGCCCGTCAGCTCCGCCTCGTCCCACGTCTTCGCTACGTCGGGAGCGGCCTCGAAGATTTCCTGCTTGAAGGTGCGAACGTCCTCGGGGTTGACGGTGATGCTCTCGCCCGTCGTGCCCTCCACGGCCTTCTGAGCCTGCTCGGCGAAAGCCTCGGGAGCCTGCTTGGCGAACTCAGACTGCGCCTGCGCATCGATCATGCGCTCCGCAGTGTCGGCACGCTTGATTGCACGAGCCGCGGCAAGGCGCTCGGTCGTCGCCTGACGAATGATGCTGGAGCGCATCGACATGATGTCGACGGGGGCAGTCGTCGCGCCACTGAACGCTTCGAGAAGGATGTCCGCAGCGGACGCCTCTTCGCCGATGGCTTTAGCGCCTAGGTATTCGCCAGCCGCGCCGCCTGCCGCATCAAGCGTGGCATGCGCCACCAAGTCCTCGGCGTGCGGGAACCATGGCGTCGCCTTGGCGATTGCTTTCTTGAACTGAGGGTTCTTCTGCGCGTCGCCACGGTAATGCCGCGGACAAGCGCCTTCGAGCCAATTTCCTGCATCAGCTCGGGATTGTTGAGAGCGGCTCGGATCTGATCGTAGCTGGTCAGGTCGACGCCCTTCTCTTGCAAAAGCTCCACAACCTTGGAGCCGTATTCGTTCTGGAAAGAAGTGTTGCCGATGGCGCCCACAGCGAGGAGCGGACTTATGGGCGCGGCAAGCCCTGCGCCTACGTAGCCCTCCGCCCCCATCGCGAGAGACTGAAGCGTCACCATCACGCCGATGTCGATCGGATGCTTGGCCATCTCCGCCATAACCTCGGTCGCATCCTTGCCCTCAAGAGCCGCCACGGTTGCGTTCTGCGAGATATGCTGGATTTCTTCCGTGGCGGCCATGAGCGCAATAGCCGCCTCGTTGCGCCTCTGCTCCACCTCGGCCTTGCGCTGGAGATCCCGCTTGCGCATCGTGTTGAGGAAAGGCGAGTCAGCCTTCTGCGCCCATTTCGTCAGGAAAGTCGAGTCGAAGCTGTCCGACGTGGCAGTATCAGCTTCCGAGTCCAAGTCGTAGGCGGAAAGAAGGTTAATGTCCTCCGCATCCGGCATGACGGATTCGCCCGCCGCTTCGTTCTGCGCCTTCTGCGCTCGGCCCTGGGACCACGAGGCCGCGAGCTTGCCGAAGACCGTAAGACGCCCCCACTCCTCGGGCTTGTCGTAGAGGAGACGGGAGAGAACGGCATCCGCCATCAGGTTTCGCGTGAACGGATCCTGAGCCGCATCCACCGCCATGTTCGTGGCGAAGCGTCGGTTCAGGTCCTCCATGGTGTCGACCGTGGTCGGCATAGGCTCGCCGAACCCGCGTGAGAGGCGATAGGCGCGGGCGGCCTGATCGGCTGTAAGCTCGCCCGCCGTCGTCATGTTCTGCACAGCCGCATCCGTCTTGGCGGCTTCGGTGAATGCCTTTACGGCGTCCTTGTAGTCAGTCATATCTTTCCTTTCTAGAAGCCTGCGTTCTCGGGAGCGGTGCGCGAAACGTCATCCAGATCCTCGGGCTTCGCTTCTGCGGGGGCCTTGGGTCTGGACGTCTTGATGCCGTATGCCTCCAGACGTTCGTCTTCGCCCTGCTTCTTCAGCATGTAGATGTGGAGCAAGACAAAGTTGTCAGGCACCCTGCCTTGGTTCGCCTCCCTGTAGTCGTTGATGATCGCCTGCCTGTCCCTGATCGGGACCGCATCGTCAGGAACGGGAGACCGCGGGTCGTTAAGGTACCTGTAGTAGAGGGAGATGATTCGCGGATCGTCTCCGTTGAACTCGTCGTCGGGTGCGCCAATGCACTTGGCCAGAGCCCTCTTGACGTCGGGGTGAATATCCGACGGCTTGAAGGCGGCAATCGTCCTGTTCTCACCCGTGGAGGAGCTGAACCACGCGCCGTTATACGTTCGGCGGATCGAGCTAAGAGCCGACTCGATACTGCTGTCATAGTCCATCTGCGAGAGCGGATTCTTAACGCCTCGCTCAAGCGCGAGCGGACGCATGGTGTCGATGCCGATTTGGAGAAGCGCCGCCTTGCGTTGCTTGCCTTCGGGAGAGGTGATGTCAATCCTGTGCATCGTGGCGTATCGTTCGACGGCGGCACGAACGTAGTCGAGCTTGAGATCGCCGTTGGACGGGCCGCCCGTTCCAAGGATGGAGCGTCGTCTGTCGTGGAGCATCCCCCAGTCGGACGGAGAGAGGTCAGCCTTGAGAAGCAGGAAATCCGTCTCGCTCATGCCTGTCAGCCTCTGCGGGTTCTCTACGAGATCCATAAAGAGCTTTGTGTCGGAAACGGTGAACTTCGACACGCTGTTGTGCCGGGCACGCTCAAACTGAGAGCGCTGCGTCGGGGAGAGCGCCGAAAGGTCGACGCCCACCAAGCTCATGTCGCCGTTCTCCATGCGGCGCATGGCCTCGCTAACCGCGGCGGAAGACTTCACGTCTCGCATCTGCTCCGCCTTCTGCATGTCTGAAGCGATCTGCACGGCGATCTTCTGAACCAGCTCCTCGGACGCACCCTTCGGCGCAATGCGCCGGGCCATGGCGTAGATCTCGCCCGCCGTTGTCTGCGTGGCCGCCCCGTAGTTGGCCTTGTAGAAGTTGCGGGCCTTCGTGAGCTTTGCCTTCTCCTCGGGCGTCATGAACTCTACGAGACTCGCAGGAGAGACTTTGTCCTTGCCGTACTTCTGCTCGGCGGCTTCCTGAGCCTTATTCAGGCTGTCAGAACTGCCGAACGAAAGCGCGATCATGGCTCCGTCCTCACCGCCGAATTGGGTAATGGCAGAGTTGATGGCATCCTGCCAGCGCTGGACCTTATGCTCTTCGTCATCAGGCAAGCCCGAATCGCCCGTGAAGCGGTTCACCATATCGAGGGTCGGCGACAGAGCCTTCCCGATAAGAGCCGTAGACGTCTTCTCAGCCTGCAGCATGCCTGCGCCCATATCGCCACGCGTCTTCACGACGTGAGCTTCGACGGCATCGTTAACCTTCTTGCGCATGCCGACGAGGAGATTTGCGTCCATGCCACCCACAGCCAAGCCTGCCTGCAAAGCCGAGGCCGCCCCATACGGATTTTCCTGCGCAATAAGCGTATCGATGCGAGCCTCCAGTGCCTTGGAGTAGGCGACCTGTGCCTGACGCTTGACTGCGTACAGGATGTCCGGACTCTTGATGTCTGCGCCGTTCTTGCCTGCAAGGCTCAGGTAGTTGTCGTAGATCTGAGCGTACCCGCCACGGAGGTTCAGACCGTGAGAGACTTGGTCGGCCGCGACGTTCGCAGCAGTCTTGACGGCGTTGATTTCAGCGTTGCGGTACTCCGCGCCTTCATGCGTGTAGAGCTGGCCGATGAAGCCGCGGCGAGTGCCTGCGATCTTCTCCTCCGCGAGCTTGCGCGTCTCGGGATCAAGCCCGCTGAGAAGCTCACGGGAGATCTTGTCAAGGCCGCCCGTGTGGTACTCGGTGTAGGACTTCCCGTCCACGCCGTCGGTGACTTGAGTCTCCTTCTGGAGAAGAGCGCCTTTCTCGCCCACGAGGTACTCCATGCCGCGGATGTAGTAGTCGTTGGCAACTTGGAGCGCTCGCGCATCACGAGCCTTGTTCGCCTCTTCGAGCTGGTGCGCCGCGATCATGCGGGAGCCCGTGCGGAGCTTCTCCAGTGCGCCTTGGCCGTACTTGGTGAACGAGAGGTCGACATCGGGCGCACGTGCGCTTACGGCGTTCGCACCCTCCGCAGTCGGGAGCGTCAGAAGACCGGGTGAATCAGGTACAGCAGGCATTTAGATCCCCTTATCCTTGAACTTGTATTTCGTGTAGAGGTACTCGTTGGCGGCTGTGCCCACGCCCGTGGCGAAGGCGTCGACCGAGCCGCCCCAAGACGTGGCCGCGCCGCTGTGAGCGAGGCTGTTCGCCGTCAGGCTGTAGGAAAGCGACTGGGTGCGCAAGCCCCTCGCCTGACGCTGTCCGTTGAGACGCTCTTCCTCCATCGAGCGGTGCTTGTCGATGTCGGTTGTCGTCGTCACTTCGGCAGCGGAGCCGACGCCAAGCATGATGCCGTTGGCGGCCATTGCCGCCTTCTGGCTCGACTTGGTCTTCTCGTACTTCTCCGAGAGCACGCCAATGCGGAAGTTGCTCACCATGAGCGCGGACTGTGCGGCTCGCTCCGCCTGCCGAGAGTTGTAATCGGCAAGCTCCTTCTGCATCTGGAGCCGAATCTTCTGCACGGAGTTCGCGTAGTAGGACGAGAATGCTCCGCCAACGGCCTGAGCGGCACCCGCCACTACGCCGCCATACTGCGCATTCTGGTCAAGCCAGCCAGAGAAACTCTGAGAGCTTGAGGCAGAATCCGCCGACAGGCTTGTCACGCTTTCAAGCTGCAGAGACCTGTCGGGAGAATAGAGTTCGTAGCCCACTTTTAGCCTCCAATATCAACTTCGGCGGAATGGTATACGAGGGTAAAAGGCAACGGTTCTGCCTGACGGATGCAGACTGTTCCGTCCGCCTGCCATGCGCCGACGACGCCGAGATCGACCTCGCCCGTGTAGAGATCCGGCGCGGATCCGAAGGCCTCCTTCGTGCGCGGCTTGATCTTCTTCACGTTCTGTTCGTCAGGACCGGCCTCGACGCCGCTCGTCTGGTAGACGCGCATCATGACCTTGTTGACGTTCTTGACGTGCCCTCTGCCCAGCGAGCCGTCCTGCGCTTGGAGCGTGACGGGGAGCGTCTTGATCACCGTCTCATAGGAGAGGCCGATCCAAGCCCTCGTGATGGGAACGGGGAGCGTGACTTGGCCGTTCCTGACCGTCAGTCCTCTGTAGACTGCGCCATCAGCGACGGCCACAACGGGCATGCCTTCGAGCCATGGCAAGCCAGAGATCGTCTTCGACGGCTCCGCAAGATTCGCTCTGCCCGCGCAGTCGAGGTAGCACCCGTCGCGATCGTCCTCGCGGAGCGCCTGACGCTCGATGTAGCGGGTTTCCCTGCCGTTGATCGTGCGCTTCACGATGGCATAGAGGTAGTCCTCCTTGCCCTCCTGAACGACGGAGACGGACTCGAAACGCCCCTGCGTCTGGTACTGGAACCATGCGCCGATCTTTTGCTCGGGAACGTAGCAAAGGCCGAGAAGGACGCCGTCCGCTCGCGTGCACCACAGATACGGATCAGGCGACTTGGTAAGCGCCATCTGCGTCACGACGTTGTCCTGCGAGAAGAGGTGCGGCGCACGGATGCTGATGTCGCCCGTGATGTAGCCGCCAGCCGTGTAGTCATAGGAGAGTTCGCGGACGTGGCCGCCTCGCGCCGCCGCGTAGAGCAGGTTCGTGTTGATCACCTGCGGCTGTACGCTAGACGCGCCGATGTACGACTGCGGGCGAACCGAAATCGAGGACGGCGTGATGGCGTCCGAGTTCAGAGGGGAGACTCGCCACTCTGCGGCAGAGGTCAGCATGATCAGCTGTTGCAATGCCACCACGTGCTGAATCTGGTTAAGCTCTCGCGAGGCCACGGCGAAGGAGATTCGGTCGGTGTCCTGAAGCGGCAAGTGGTACGTCATGTTCGACTCAGTACCCGTGGCCGTCATCCAAATCTGCTGAGGACGGAGACGAGTGCCTGCGAAGATGCGGCGCTGTTCGAAGCCGACGGCGGCGGGATAGTCTCCTGCGTCGGAGAGGCTTGCGCGGAAAGAAGCCCCGCTGCCCGACTTCGACACGACACGGATTGTCGGGTTGGTGTAGCCGATGCCCGGATAGACCACGGTTACGCTGGTGATGACGCCGTTCACGATGACGGGCTTGAGAACCGCACCGTAGCCCGTCGGGTCCTCGACCACGATCTCAGGAACGTCGAACGCGCACGTCAGCGGGAACGTGTATGTCCACTTAAGCTCACCTTTTCTCCCGTGGCAGTTGATTGCTAGTTTGGGGTCCGAGTACCCAACACCGCCTGACTTCAAGACAATGCCCGTGATGCAGAACATAGGACCAAAGTTGTCCTCCAAGTCGTCGGCCTGCCCCGTGAGGATCTGAAAGTCCGCGCCCGAGCCGTTGCCACCCGGATCCACCACCTGCCAGTAAACATTGGCCGCGCTCTGAGCACTTTTGGGCAGGCCTAGTGGGCGCGGGTACTCCGTGGAGTCGCCCGCCCAGCGCATGGTGCACGTGTTCACGTAGCCCGTGATGTATTTCGACGTGCCGTAACCCGAGCCCCCCGTGAGAACGTCTACCGACGTAATGCCTCGGGACACCTTGAACACGTCGTCCATATACGGCGGCGTCGTCCCCGTTTCAGGCGCGACGTTGTCGTCGACAATGGAAAGGTCTCGGGTTTCGCCAATGTAGCCGTACAAGCCGCCCTGATATTTGTAGACGCGGTAGTACATCGCGCCGGGAACACCGTTCCATGAGATCTGCACCGTCGTGCCCGTGGCAAACAGGTTCGCAACGACGCTTGCCTCTGCGGAACGAATGCTCTCCTGAGTGCGATCCTCGTTGAGTGCGGTGACAACATAGCGCTGCGTGTACTTGTCCGCGTTGTCATCGTTGGCCGCCGCAGTCCTTCGCGTCGCGCCTACACCCGTGGGAGCGGCAAGCGTCGAAGTCAGCACCACGCCGACAAGACGCCAGTCCGTCATCGAGTAGCGGCGGAGTTCCTGCGGCGCGTATCGCGGATGAACGAACGTCATGATGTCCGCGTTCTGCGTGTAGTGGAGCGCGTAAAGGTCGCCCTCCTCCCACGGCGTCCGGATCTCGTAAGGCGAGGAGCCGTCCGCCGTCATCAGCGTCTGGCCGAGCGTGTGGAATCGGGCGTAATGGTCGCCAAGCTCGACGATCATCGTCTGGTCGGCGGAGTATGCGAACGGGATGAGGAGCGTCTTCCTACCCGGATACTTCACCTCGCGCACGAACTGGAAGCCCGAACGGTTCTTCACAGGGCCTTGCGGCGTGACAATCGCGTTCTTGCACAGACGCAGGCCAGCCGCGTACTTTGAATCATCCACGCGCCCCACCATCAGCTCGCCAAGCTCGCCCGAGTTGTACGACGTTTGCGTAACTCTTACTGCCATGGTTAACCTCCTAAAAACGCCATCCAAGCGGCAAGCTCTTCACGAATGGCAAACGACGCGAAGTACAGGCAACCGACGGCACTGATCACCGCCGCGCCTATCGCAATCGACCAAGCAATCACTTTGCCCGTAAGACTCGAATCTCCGTCCTTCATCACGATCCTCAATTTCCTTTTCAACGGATTAAGACTTCTGGGTTTTTGCCGACCCACTCAAACAGAGCGACCAGCGCATCGGATAGCGCTACCACCGCAGGCAGTAGGATCACGAAGACGGCGATAAACATCGCCCACAGAATCAGCTTCCGAATGTTCATTTCCCCCCTACGACTCCCTGTCGTAGAAGTACGGGACACGACGCTCGTAATTCATCGTGCGCCGCTGATTCACGTCGAACGTGATTGCCTGACGCTCCGCAAGGTTCGCCTGTTGGAGGAGCTTCACGCCTACGGTCTGCCCTTGCTCGCCCTTGACGATCGGCCCTGCGAGCGTCGCGGCAAGATGCCACGCGAGGGCATCCGTGAAGCCCGCAGAGAAAATGTCCGTGTTGCGGACACGTCGCACGTACTTCAAGATCGGCTTCTCGATCTCCGTCTGAATGACGTTCACGTCGCCTGCGTTCTCAACCACCCAGCGGGCTTCGAGACCGTCTTCCTCAGAACCTTCGGCAGGAAGCACGGAGAGGATCCGGATGCAGTCCGACGGAACGGCGTAGCGCTTGCCAAGGCCGATGACTTCGCCCGCAATCTCAGGGACGCGAACGCGGGTCGTGGCGAAGTTCCATGCGTGGCGCTCAAGCAGAGCGTCTCGCACGATGGGGTAGCAGTCCTTCGCCACCTCGGCATAGGCGGAGTCCTCGCCCGTGTCGATGAGGCCCGTGGATTGGCCGAGGCGTCGGAGAGCCATGTTGCAAATGTCTTTTTCGGAAGCCATAAGTCCTCGCAATAAAAAAGGCGGCAGCCCGAATCGGAACTGCCGCCAAGGCTGCGACTTGTATTCAGTACGTCAGGTTAGGCCGTGGCCTTGCCCGTGCCGCCGTTGACAACCGGGAGGATGCCCCTCACCTGAGAGGTGAGGTCAATCTTCGCGGCGTTTTCGTCGGGTTCGCCGATTTCGACTTCATCGCGGAAAAGACCCGCGTTCACGTCGAAGTTGTCGGCAATGGCAATCGTGCCCGTGAAGGCCGACACCGTGCCGGTAACCGTCGTCGTCACACGAACGTAGCGACGGTGGCTGGTCGGGAACTTGAGGGCAACGTCCTGCGTGAGACCCGCCACCTTCATGGCACCCGTGGAAAGGATCGTCGCAAAGGACGTACCGTCGTCGGAGTCCTGAAGGTTAACCGTAACCGTGCCCGTGCCCACGCCGTCGTCGCCCGGATAGAGGACGAGGAAAAGCGGGGTACACATGCCGAGGTCAGGATTCTTCTGGCCAAGGTCAATGGCGGCGGAGGTGAAGGAAGCCTTGAGGTCGGCGTTCTTCGCAAAGATGAGTTCAGCATCAAGGATCATGACTTTTCTCCTTAAGCGATCGCGGTCTTGTAGGACGGCAGAACGATGTTGTCGACCTTGTGAACGGCAATGCCGTCCCAGTTGAGAACGCGCTTGCCAGCGACTTCTTCCCACGTGAGGTTCACGTTTTCCGTGCCGTTGATCTGGAGGCGCAGAGCGGCGCGCATCCTCTGGGACATGTAAATGCCGCAACCCGGAAGAACGTCGTTCGGGAGGCCTTCCGTGGCCATGATGAGGGCATTGATGATGTCGTAGCCGGAGCGACCGTTAAGGGCCTTCGTCAGCGGGACATTACAGATGCGGACAACCTGAGCCGGGTCGGGAATGGCGAGACCGAGGTCCCACGAGTACCACGTGCGGTCGGCCTTGAACACGCGATTCTTGGCGTCGCGAACGTCGACATTCGACTCGAAGCGGGAGCTGAGGCCGGCAATGCCGCCTTCCGGATAGATGAGGTGACAGGTGTTTTCGCCCCAGTTGATGAGGAAGATGTCCTGCAGTTCGCCGTCAGAAGCAGTGCCGCCAGCGTTGATAACGTTCGTGCCGTTGATCTTGCTGTAGCGAGCGCAGAGACCGTCGAACTCGTTGATGTCGCGCTTCTTGGAGCCTTGGAAGATTCGTTCGGCGACGGAGTGCGTCAGGCCGCGAACGAAGATCTGATCCTGCGTGGCGCGCCACTTGGCAGAGTTCTTGTTCATCCGAACGATCTTGACGTCAATCTCGTTATACGTCTCGGTCATGCAGGTCGTGTCCTTCACGACGCGGGTGCCGGCCTTTTCAGCCGTCACGCCTTCGTTGAAGCCGCGGGTCTGGCCCTTCGGGTACTTGGAAACGACCTGAGTAAGATGCTCGTTGCCAGCGTTGCACTTGATGAGCGGAGCCGACTTGAAGAGCGGTTCCGTATCCTCAATGGTCTGGATGAGCTTCATGTCCGCTTCGGAAGCGCGAAGCTCCTGCGCATAGTCCGCAAGCGTATAGCGATTTTCGGTAGACATTAGTTTTCTCCGTTATGGATTCATGCCTTTGTAAAAACCTTGCAGACCGCGCCCGTCCGCACTCTCCTTCGTGCCTCGGCTCGTGACGATTCGCCCTTCGCCTAGGATCTTGGAAAGACCGTAAAAATGGCGGATAACTTCGGGATGAGAATCAAGGCCGGAAGCCTTGAGCACTTCGCGAAGCCCTTCGCTCGTCGTGTCGCGATAGACACGATGTACCGCCTTCATGTTGGATGCGAAGTTAGCGCCGCCGTACTCCTTGTCAGCCTTCGCCTGCTCCGCCCATACGGCACGGTTGCGGGTAATGCTGGCGGCAAGCATCGGTTCCATCTTGGAGACGATCTTCTGTGCGGCGTCGTTGGAAAGGTTCAGCTCCTTCGCCACTTCGGCGAAAGCCTTCATGGATTCCTCGTCCATGTGCACCGAGGATTCCGTCGGCTCGAAGGTGTAGTCGCCTTCGGGAGCACCGAGCGTGGCCGAAGCGCTCTCGTCTTCTTCGTCCTCGTCGGTCTGGGAAAGGAGGCCGCCCTCATCTTTCGGGGCAGTCTCTTCTTGTTTGGCTCCACCGCCGGCTTCGTCAGGGATTTGAGCGCGTGCACCCTGATCGTTGCCGGCGGCGGAAGATTGTTCTTTCGCGGAAGCCTGCGACTGTGCGCTGCCACCCTCGGCGGGTTCAGTCGTCGGTGTTGCTTCCTGCGGGTTGTTCTGTTCCATGGTGTGCTCCGTTTTGGTGGACGATCTCGGCACAGAGTCCTGCATCCGCTTCGCCCATCTCGGCGAGGAGCCAAAGGCCAACTCGCCTCATGCCTTCTCGAAAGGCTGTTTCATGAGAATCCCCTCGGGTGTAGCTCAAGCCGTAAAGGCGAGTCGCACCGAGGATTCGACGAAGCACACGCGCTCCTTCGCGAGACCGCATCATGAAGCAAAGATCCGAGATTTCACGCAGACGAGCGGACTCATCGGGCTTCTTCCCGATGATCTCCCGCTCGAAAGCGTCGAAAAACTCAAGATCTTGTGCTTCAGACATGGTTCATATACTACATATGGGAGTATGGGTTTGTGTTAGTACCCTTGATTTTGCGTAATCGTTCCCACCTGATCCATCTGCGGATTGAGTCCTTGGAGGTTCTTCGCCACCTCGGACATCTGCATCGCCTGCGCCATCTGAGCCTGCTGGGCCTGCGCCTGCTGTCGTGCGGCGCGAAGCTCCTCGACCGCTTCGGGAGAGCGCATGATGTCGGGGTCGATGCCCGAGGACAGACCGCGCTTCTGCATGAGCTTGTCGAGATCGAGGTTGTCGATGATGGACTGATCAAAGTTGGCAATCGAGAAGGCCGTCGACAGATACCTGTCCTCAGCCGTTATGCCAGCCGCACGAAGAGCCTGCACAAGAATCGACTCGAACGTCACCGTCACGCCTACCATGCCCTCAGGCATCGGCGGCATGCTGTCCGCACGCTCAAGGCAGTACATGCCCATTTCGATAAGCGGTCGGAGAAGCTCGGAATTGAGTCGCTGTAGCACAGGCCCCAGAAGGCTCATGCGCTCCTGCGCCACCTGATCGACCTCGTAGGCCGTTCGATTGGTGCGAGGCGTCGACATGATGGCCGCAAAGAGATCCTTGTAGAAGTACGACTCGATCTTCTTTCGCTTCTCCTGAAGGGAAAGGCTCAAGTGCTGGAGGTTGATGCTTACCTGCTTCGCGGGGAACGCCTGCTGCGGAGTGCCACCGTCGGCGTAGAAGCTGATGCCGCCCGGCGCGAAGTCAAGCTGATGGTTCTCCATCGAGGCGGGATAAATCATCGCGGGATTCGTCAGCTCGTTGATGCCCTCGGACTCGCGCTTGGTGCAGACCTGCAGGCTCATCACCTCGCGAAGTGCCTTCATGCCCGGAGACGTGCCGTAGGCCGAGCCGCCGTGGATCTGCCATCGCGGGCAGAGCGCAGGGAACGAGCGGAAGCCTTCTTCGAGAAGAACGTCCGTGTCCTCGTTCTCCGCATACGACTCCTCGAAGTACACGGAGGCGTACTTCATGTTCTGGTTGTCGCGCTTCTTCGGGTCGTAGTTCTCGCGGGGGTAGACCGCATGGATGATCTGGAAGACCTTGTAGCGATTGTTCTCCGAAGCGTAGGCATCGCGGACGGCCTTCGAGCAAACGCTCTCGCCGAACTCCTCCACGATCTGCTCCGCCGTCATCGCAATGCGGCGGAAGACGGTGGAGACGCGATTCTCGTAGTCCTCAGCCACCCAGTATTCGCCGATAGTCATCGGGAAGATGTGGATGCCCTCAGTCTCCGACGGACGCACGATGGCGCAGGCCGTGCCGAAAACAGCCATTTCCTCGTAGATCTGGATGAGCGCAGGGTAGACGTTCGACGAAAGGAACATCTTCTGGAGACGATCCGTCACGTCGGCAAGCCAAGTGCGGTTCTGGTAGTCCTCGTCAAGCTCGGGGTCGCCCGTCGTCAGGCGGAACCAAGGGCGAGCGGGCGAGGTGATGCCTGCCAGAAGCCCTGCGGCCAGTGCACCTGCGGCGTCCGTCGCCGTGGCGTCAAACACGAACTTCCAGCGGTCGTCCATGAGCGCGTTGTCGCTCGCCTCGAAGCGGCCTGAGTCGGGAAGGATGTAGCGCGCAAGTCTGCGGTAGCGAGCCTCGAAAGGCGAACGATGATCCCGCAGCTCCTTGAACCTTGCGCGCAGTTTCTTGATGTCTGCGGGCATGGCGTCGGCTCCTTATCGACCAAGAAGGCCGCCGCCTGCGGCGGACAGAATGCCCGTGCCGCCGAAGCCGCCCGTCAAGTTCGCGCCGCCGAAGCCGCCTGTGTTCTGCTGGAGAAGCGCGCCCACGTCGGCGCTCTTCTGGTTCTTGCGGTTTTCATCCTGCTGGCGCAGGGCCTCCTGCTGTGCAAGGGCTTCGCGCTGTTCGGCCTGCGCGGATCGGGCCTGCTTGCGGGACTCGTGCCCTTGGTATGCGCTGTTGGCCGCACTCGCTACTGCCGACGCCGCCATGATTGCCGCTGCGTAACTCATCGTTGACTCTCCGATAACTTGAGGAGACGGTCGGGACGGAATACCGCCTCGGCCTCGGCCTCCTCCTGCGTCTTCGCATCAGTGGCGAAGAACGCGGTGAAAACTGTATCTGCGAAAGTTCTTACGATGCTTTGACGCATCGGCGCTCCTGTCAGAACCTTATAACCCGTAATTCTAAAGGTATTCTCCCCGTCGGAGAAAGCTGCGTCTCCCGAGACGATCAGAACCGTAGGGATGCGCAGGCATTCCGAAACGAAGTATTTGTCCTTCGGGACGCGCAGGGTGCGGACGTAGCACCCCGCATGGAAGAGGTGCTCAAGCTCGCACCCCTCCCCATCGTCTCCGCCGTTGGCCTTCATCCAGTCGGCCACCTCGTCCAAGCGGGCTCGAAGCTCAGGCGCTGTGCCCTCGATGTGGTTTGCGAGCATGGCGTCCTCACATCACGAAGATCGAGTTGGCCTGCGTCATGCCGAGCGCGAAGCACAGCTTCTCAAGCTGAGAGCCTCGCGGAGCGCTCACGAGAAGCCTGTCCGCGCCGCCGTCTTGAGCGACAGCCTTCGCACGGCGGATAAGGCGCATGCCGGCGAAACCCTTGCGAGCGGGCTTCGAGAGGAAAAGCGTATCGAGAGACGCCGTCCTCACCGACTTGTGAAGCGACTCGGAGAAGATGACTGCCGCGAACCCGACGAGCCTGCCGTTGTCGTAGCAGGCAAGAACCTTCAGGGCACCTGCCTCTTCGAGCTTCTCGTAGGTCGCCCAATCCACCTTCCCTTCCTTGAAGCCTTCGGTCGCACACTCGACCGTGTACTCGTCCTCAAGAAGCGGGAAGGAAGGGTCGTAGGCAATGGCCCGAATGGAGGATCGTTCAATCTGCATTTTCAAACTCCGCGTAAGGGTCGCGCTCCTGCTGGCGACGATAAAAGGATCGGAAGGGGTTCTGGTAGGCGTCGGGGGTAAAGTCCGCGTTCGCGTCGTAGAAGGTCAGGGCCAAGGCGTCGGCGTGGTCGGGAGAGCACCCGATGCGGTCCTTCAAGTCCTTCTTGCGTTCCAGAAGCATCTGCTGCCGGTCGTTGTAGAAATACTCGGGTGCGGACAACTCCTGCTTCAAGTCCTTGTTGTTCGGGATCACGCCACCCTCGACAACGAGCCACGACTTCATGCGCCCCCACATCTCGACGCGACGGTTCGCGTAAAGCGTTCGGTTCGACGCGCCTGAGCCAAAGTCGACAGGGGTGTAGCGGACACGCGGGTCGTTGTACTCGTAGCGAAGGAAGTCCCATACCGCCGCACCGACGCCCGCTCGGTCGAAGTAGACGCGGACTTCCTGAAACTTCAGGCAGTCGAGAAGGTAGTTGCAATGGGCGACGAGAGCCTCGCCGACCATGCGCCCGTCGAGCTTGCGAAGCTCCTTCATCGGGATCGACACTGCGTCTCGACCGACTCGCGTCACCATCACGCTGGCGTCGTCGCCGAAGCGGGCAATGTCGAGACCGATGACGGCGCGCTTCATGTTGTTGCCCTCAAGCCCCGGGGCAGGCTTGAGCGTTGCCGCCTCGACTGCCGCCGACGGGATGAACTGCGTCGAGGCGTTGCCGGGGAACTCTCCGCGGACACGGATCTTGAAGAAGTCCGAATCCTCGCCGAAGGTCTCGGCCCACTCCTGAATCGTCTTCTTGTTGGTCAATGGTGCCTCGCGGCTGTCGACCTTGAAGCGAGTCCAGCGGGCAGCGTCTCGGTGGAAGCAGTCGTAGAAGGCACCCGAGTTCTTGGTCGGGTTCCCGAAAACGAAAATGAAAGGCTCGCCGTCAGTGAGGCCGCCTTCCGCCACTTCCCAAATTTTGTCTGGGACGCCGCTGGCTTCGTCGAATACGTAGATGGACGAAGACGATGCCGAGTGCTGGCCTGCGAAGGCTTCAGAGTTCTCTTCGCGGCAGGTCTGAATGTCGATTCGCCACGTTTCAGGAGACTCCTTCGCCGCAACGGAGCGGGCTTGCACCTCGAACATGTCACTCACCAAAGAACGCTTGATCCACTTCTTGATTTCAGCGAATGTCTTCGTTTCAAGCTGGAGAGCCGTCGTAGCCGTCACCACCCCCTTGGCGTGGGGGCGGGTGGCAAGAAGCCACGTCACGAGCATTGCCGTTAACGCACTTTTTCCGCACCCGTGCCCTGATGTCACGGCGACGCGAACAGGCTCTACCGTGTGGCGTCCGTCGAAGTCGTGCTCCCGAACCTGACGCCCCACCTCATCGAGAAGCTCGCAGGCCCATTTGGCAGGGCCGTACTTGCATCCGGGGTACTTCGACGCCCACGGCTCGGGGAGCTCGACGAGAGAGAACTCGGGGGTTTCGCCCCACGGGAATGCCCAGAGGACGAAGCGAAGCGGGTCATAGAACCCTCGTGCAAGCTCCTCGACTCGCTCCTCGTCTCTTTCTTTTTTCGTTGTCATGCTGCCTCCTTATGCAGTTGCGCCCTTGACAGGGCGCTCGATGCCGTTCGCATCCGTCACTTCCTCGAAGCCGAGATCATCCGCGCTGGTGCGCAGGCAGAAGTTGCGACAAGCACGGCTACGATGCGACACGAAGATGTCAAATCCAAGCGAGGTCCTCAGTGTTAAGCCGAACGTGCGGATGGTCTTCACCATATCCGTGCAGGCGTTGTCCTTAGCGAATGCCTGCCAGCTCTTCCACATGGCTTGCAGGGAGCAAAGCGAAATGTCGACTCGCTCGCCTTCGCGAATCGGACGACAGTTTTCCGAGTACCACTGACCGAGATAGTCGGAGCGGTCGCGGAACTGCGCCAGCTGTTCGCGCATCACCTTCGGAGAGGAAAGCCCTTCCTTGCGGTAGAGCTTCGCGCCTTCAATCGCCCAGTTGAGGATGCCCGGCAACTCGCTTTCGAGAACGGCCTTCAAGTCCTTGTCCGCTCCCTTCTGCCCTGCTTCGGGATCCATGTTGAAGCGGGCGTTGAACGGAATGATGCGGATGCGTCGGTAGATAGCCTCGGAGCGATCCAAGACGGTGGGCATGTGGTTCGTCGCCATGATCGTGAGCCACGTCGACTTGAACTCGATGGCGGACTGGTAGAGGTCGCGAGCCACGATCTTGTCTTCGCCGCCCGTCAGAACCTTCACTTCGGACTCGCGCAAGCGGTCGCCTTCTTCCGATTCGGAGCACACGACGAGACGTGCGCCGCGAAGGACTGCGAGGTCGGAGCGAGTGCCGCCCGCATGCTCGTAAGACTTGCCCGCCGAAACGAGCGTGAGCTTCGAGGCCGTGCGGGAGAGCGCACCGAAGAGCTTCGCCAGAATGCCGAGGCACAACGACTTGCCGTTGCCGCCGCCACCAACGAAGAACGTGAGGATGCCTTCCCGCGGGTCGCCGAAGGCCGCATAGCCCACGAGCTTCTGCAGGTAGCGGGCAAGCTCCTTGTCGCCGCACATCCATTGGTCGACGGCCTGCTCCCAGCGGGGGCACTTCGCACCGGGGACGAAGGCGACGGACGAGTGCTTGTGGATGCGCTCGCTTGCCTTCGGCGGCATGAACGCGCCCGTCAGAAGGTCAACGGAGCCGTTGGCAGTCGGGAAGCGGTTCGGCACGGCGTCGAACTCGTCGACTCGCGCCATGAGGTGCGGAGATGTCGCAAGGAACTCCGCGACGATGGAAGCCGCGTAGCGCGGATTGCCGCAGAGCTTGATCTGCTCCTGCGCCCAAGGGTTCTTCTCGCGCTTCTTCGGATCGACGTCCTGATGCGCGTCGTCCCACTTCCTTGCTCGGATGCGGGCGTACTCGATGGCGAACTGGCGGAAGAAGTCCGTCATGCTGGTGCGGGGCGCAGCGTCCCCTGCGTTGTAGAGCGCAGGGCCTTCGCCCTCCTTCACCCAATGGACGCCGTTGAAGATGAGCCAAGACTGGGCGTCAGTCAGCCAGCGCACACGCTCGCCAAGGCGAACGATGAAGGCGGCGGCAAGGCCAGCCGCGTTCGGGTCGATGGACTGCGCCTCGATGTCCTGCATCTCGTGGAGCTTCTGGTAGATCGTGCGCATAGTGACGACTTCGCCCTTCGAGCGGCGGAAGGACTCGTACTTCGCCGTGATCTCCTCGACGGTCGAAGCGTTCGGCGCGTCCAGCGAAAGGTTGATGAACGCCTGCAGGCCCTCCTCGGGACGGTCGCGGAACTCGTGCGAAAGCATCGCGCCGAGGCGCATCCACGAGTCGTAGGAGACCACGTCCCACTTCACCTTGCGCACCCAGCGCTCCGCTGTCTCTCGGTCGATGCCGAGCGGGAGCTTGTCGGGGGTGAGAGCCGCGTCAAGCACGTCGGAGCTCAAATGCGAGACGGGCGGCTTCGTCGCAGGCGTCACTCGCTCGTAGCCCTGAGCCTCCGCGACATCCTCGAACGCCTGCATGAGCTTCTCAATGTCCGCCTTTGTCAGGACGGGAAGATCGTCGGCGGGAGCCGCGACCAAGCCCTCCGTTCCGCAGAACGGATTGAGCGTGAGGGGGTAGTGGTAAGGCTTGCCCGTGCCGGGGTGAATGGCGTAGGCAACAAACTGCTGGCCTTTGCCAAGAACCTCAAGTCGAGACTTGACGCCGTTCTTCACGAACCATGCGCCCGTCGCCTTCGTCCAGCCCTTCTCCTCGGCTCGGCAGACGAAGAGGAGCTTCGGCGCCTTGCCGACTCGCACGGGGGCGGCGGCCAAGGACGGAACAAGCGTGACGGCCAGCTCGTAGAACGCACGGGCAAAATCGGGGTCGCCCTCGATGTCGGCGTCCACGGCGCAAATGGGGTTGTCGCCCACGCCGCAGAGAATGCCCACACCCTCTTCTGGGACGTGCTGCGCGCACTCCTCTTTGGTGAGCGGATGATCCTGCCAGCCCTGACGAAGACAAGCCTTCGAGCCGGGGACGATCTCACAGATCTGGTAGCCCATGTCGATGAGCTCGGGGCCTTGAATGCGAATGGAGTGCGTCATAGTCCAAGCTCCTTGCGTGCGGCACGATCAGATTCAAGCTCGCCCTTTCGGACATCAAACGCTTTCTTGAGCTTGTCGACAGTTCTGCGCTGGAGCGGCGCACCACCCGACGAGCGGCGGCAGAGGTACAAGTAGAGCGTCCTGCGGTTAATCCCCGCTCGCTCGCATAGTTCGGTCTTCGTGAGGCCGGACGAGAGCAGATAGTCGATCATCGTATCTGGTGAGATGTATGCCATTGTGTTTGCTTTATCGGTTAAAATTGCTGGTAAACGACCTTTTTAGTGGTGCTTTTTGTGTGCTTTTGATGCACACTATACCACGCAAACGAGGAGCTGTGTATGCTCGACTATTCATTCGTCCAGCTTGCCGTCAAAGAGCTTATGCACGAAGGCGGCTTCACCGTGCGAAGTCTCGCCGAATCCGCGAAAGTAAATCCGTCCTCCGTGCAACGTGTTGTCGCAGGAAAGGACTACACCCCGACCAGAAAAACTCTTGAGCGAATAGCCGCGGGGCTAGGAACGACGCTGGAAGAGCTATTCGCATATGCCGAAAACATCAAACTCACATCGGGTGCACACGTCGGCAACATCAACAACTACGGCAACGGGGCAGCAGTCGCCACGTCGGGCGGGACGGCCATCGTCTCGTGCGCCGCGGCCAAGTCATGCCACGGGGCGGCAGCCGAACGGTTCAAGGCCCGCTCGCCTGCCCTCGCCCCGATGATCCTCGACGGCGACGAACTCTTCGTCGGTCCCGCCGAAAGCGCCAAGACGAACGACTTCGTCATCGCGGAGAAGGAGGACGGAAGCGAAGTGCTCGTGCGCCTCATCCGCAACGGCGACGAGCTCTGGGGACAGATCGATAACCAGAACCTCCCCGGCGACAAGATCTTCCCGATCAAGGACGTCAAGTGGAAGGTCATCGGCCTCAAGCGGATGTTCTAAGGAGGTAGTAAATGGCTTCGTTCAGAAGAATTTTTCCGTCCTACAAGTGGACTGACGCTTGGCTCGTCAACCAGATCGTCAACCTTCCCATCACAATCGGCAGGGAGAAAATTGGCTTTGCAAACGGGGTGCCGCCCGAAACGGTGAAATCAAGCGACTACGCAATCGCTCGGTGGATCCAGAACTCGATGGACGGGTGCTCCTGTCTTGTTGTTTTCGTAGGTGAAGAAACTTACCTCAGCCCGTGGGTCAAGTACGAAATGGAGCTGGCGGAAGAGTACAAGATGGGCCGAATCATGATCGACCTGACGGGGATGAAAAGGAAAGACGGATCCGTCTGTCGAGGAGGCCCGGATCCGTTTCTTTGGCACGGCCTGCACCGTGGACTTCTGGACCCCGATTATTACGAGATCAAGCGGTACAGCTGGCTACCGTCAGGTCGTTTCTGGATCGGCAAGTGGCTAGAAGACGCCTATCAAAGGGCCGCCTACCTTCGCTAGAAGCAAGGCGGAGACAAGCACCGCGATCTGATAGATCCACATTGTGAAGTTGGTGAACATGATCCTGCCTACCGACTCCTCCTCATAGCGCGAGAGGTTCATGCGCCACAGCTCAAGCGCGGGGACGGATCCATCCACGATCGCATGGTGCTGATGCCGGAAGAGCCGCTCAAGCCGAAGATACCGAGCGTCCGTCTCCCAGAGGGCGACCGTAACGACCAGATAGGCCAGAAGTGCAAGCAGGTTGTGGACGCTCGGATCGAATTTCAAAAAGGCAATGGCGGCAGTCGTGACGCCGACAAACAGAGTCTTCGTTTTGGCCGAGTTGTCCGCCATGCGCTTGATGACTTCCTGCGTCATCTTCAAAAGCTCGATCTCCGGCGCGGAAAGCATCGTGTTTCTATCCCTAACAGTTCCCATGGTTAAGCTCCAAAAAGTGTGAATTCATGCTACAGCCTGCCGCTAAAGCGGGCAACTTTTTTACTCGATGTCCTCAGCGTCGATGTCGTCGTCGTGGGCCGCAAGACGACGGCGGGCCGCTACGATGGCGCCCGCCATGGAGACGTCGGTCTCCACCTTCAGCTTCTCGCCGTACTTCTCTGGCGCCCGCTTGGCGGCGAGCCACTGGCAGAAGTTCACGCACAGCTTCCTCGCATACACCGCATCCTGACGGCGAACGTCCTTGCGGATCAGATTCCCCTCGCCGTCGTAGCTCTCGAAGACCTCCTCCACGATGTACGGGTTCGTCGCCAGCTCCTGCGCATACTCCACGAGCGCATCCGCCGAGATCCGCTCCGCCTCCTTGTACTGCGCCTTCACCTCGGGCTCCTTCTCAAGCCATCCGCAGCACGTGCCGTAAGGCAGGTCGACGGCAATGCAGAACGAGCGAAGAGTGCCGCCTCGCGCCACCCAGTAGAGCAAAGCCGTGAAAAGCTCATAGGACTTCACCACCCTGCCCGTCTCCGCATCGCGAGGAATGCGGGCCAGCTCGCCCTCGTCCATCGCAAGCTCCTTCTCGATCTGCTCGCGAATCTTCTTCACCATCGGATTCTTCGCTCCGCCCAAGGGACGCTTGCGCGGCTTCCACCACGGCCTCCACTCGGAGTCGGGGTGCGGCTCCTTGTACTTCCGAGTCCTCAGCGCGGGATTGAGCTTCGACGGGATCTCGTACTCACCGTCGCGCTCAATCCTCAGCCGTGGCGCCATCGCGTCGTCTGAGGGGGCAATTGGCGTGGCTATGACGGTCACGGGCTTGAGTTGGTGTACCTGTTCATCCGCAGGTTCGAGACGCGCCACAGGCTCTGTTTTCGGCCTTCTCGCGGGTGTACGGACTTTCGAGGACTTTGACGGACACTCAGGATTCGTTCCAGTTTTTTTCTCAGAAATTTTTTCGACGGGCTTCTTGGCGGCTCGCGTCATGGCATGGCCTCCTTCGGAGAGTTGAGGGATGAGGGTTCGGAGACAGGCGTTCGGGGGCGAGAGGACAAATTGGGACAGTGAAGGACAAGTCCAAAATGGTTTTCAAAGTTGCCCCACTACGGACGCCACCTTCCCCTGCGGGGGCGGGCAAATTTTTGGCCCCCGGGGGGTCGACCGGTATCGGGCGAAAATGGTACCGATGGGGGTTTTGTTCAAGGCGGACGGG
>OHCZ01000239.1_pt1 | contig 36952 bp, 29 predicted proteins | sample 1566891 | NCBI WGS metagenome assembly OHCZ01 (sample SAMEA3879510, study PRJEB24766) | human gut metagenome | biome: human-associated habitat; feature: feces | place: USA | collected 1985/1987
GAGCGCCACCTTGCCAAGGTGGAGGTAGCGAGTTCGAGCCTCGTCGGCCGCTCCAATACGAAGCCATCGTTGATGCAGAAATGCAAAAACGATGGCTTTTTTGTTGTTTCCCGTTACGGCTCCTTCCTGTGAAAAAAGAAAAGCCGGAAAATCCGCAGATTTTTCGGCTTTTGCAAATATGAAAATAATGATTCCGCTGATATTGTCGGAGCGCAATCTGTGCGCGGAGACAATTTTAAATCGTTTCTTACAGGATCACATTTTTAATGAGCAGCGAAATGCTGCCGTCGTCGCTGTGCAGAAACTCTACTTCATTTTCCGAGTTCAGCAGCTCGGTGGGGATCTTCACCTCAATGCCGTTGGCGGTGTGGATGCTGTGGCTCTCCATGCGGCGGATGCGCGCAGGGGTCACGGTCACGGGCTGCTCAGGCGCTTCCAGCACATCACTCTTTTCCACATAATCATCAAAGGGCACGGCGGCAAGGGGATATTCCTCTTCCAACTGCTGACGCACCTGCTGGATGGATACCTGATTGTCGTTGTCTGCGGCCTGATTGGCGATCAGCATCGCGACCTGAGCCTCTACGTGGGGCTGATCTGCGTAGTTTTCCTGCACGGCCTGCACGGCGGCTTCCTGAATGGCCTGCAGCTTTTTCTTTTCCGGCTGGGCGGTGGTGTACTGGAACACTACCGTGGAAAGGTAAAAATCCTTGTGGCCGTCGATGTCGAACTTTTTTTCCAGCAGCTTCATGGAGTAGTCGGTCAGATTGACAAGGGCACCTTCCTCCACCTTGCCGCTCTGGCTGGGCAGGCAGGCCCGCTGCTGTATGATGGAGTTCACCGGGGCACCCTCCACATTCTCGGTGTAGTGGGTGTAGCCGTTTTTGTAGTTCAGCTTCAGGATGCCCAGCCACGGCTCGCCATCGCGGGTAAAATCCACCACGGCAAGGTCTGCCCCCGGAATGGTGGTGTGCGCGTGCATGTAGTCGAACAGAACGCCCGCGATGCGGCAGGAGAGGTCCACAAAATCGTGGTTGTGCTCCAGCTCGTTTTTAAAGGCGGAATCCGGCAGCGGGCGGCACTGGCGGATATCGTCGCTGGCAAGCAGCTTTTCGATGTGGTACTGGAAATAGGCGGTCTTTTCGGCGGTCATTTCCATGCCGCTTCCGCTGAGTACAGGCGCATCCATGGTGGTGTCCAGCACGTGCAGAATGGCCTGATGAATGATGATCTCCATGGGAGTTACCTCGTTTTTATAAGAATCTCTTTGGCATACAGTATAGCACAGCCCGGCCCAAAAGGCGAGAGCACATCTTGTAAACCGTCTGCAGGAATGCTACAATAAGGGCAGAAAACCACGCAGGAAAGGGGACAAAAACCATGGAATTCCGTGATAAGCCAATGGAAAACCTCATCCGCCTTCAGGAAAAGGACATCTGCAAAAATGCCCGCGCGCTGCTGCTGGACGGTGAGAGCATCGTGGGTGCCTACAAGACGGTGCGCGATCAGGTGATCTTTACCACCCACCGCATCATCATGGTGGATATGCAGGGCGTTACTGGAACCCGGCAGCAGATCTTTGTGCTGCCGTACCGCAAGGTGCTGCACTTCGGGATCCAGACGGCAGGCTTTGGCGACCCGGTGCAGGCATCGCAGCTGACCGTCTGCTTTGCGGACGCACACGAGGCAAAGTTCGGCTTTATCGGCCAGCAGGAACTGTTTGCGGTCGCTAACGCCATCAGCCGGTGCATCCTGTAAATAACTCCTTTAAAACAGCAGGCTCCCCGCCCGAGACCGGACAGGGAGCCTTTTGCTGTATATGAAATAGGAGAATGGCAGAATTAGCAGCGGCTTGTTTTGCGCACCAGCTGTTCGTGCATGAATACCATGAGCACCAGCAGTGCCAGCAGGTAAAAAGGGAACAGTGCCGGAGTGATGTTGTTTGCCAGCAGGCCGAACAGCGGCGGCATGGCCAGATTGCCCAAATAGGCGCTTGCCATCTGGATGCCGATGACCGCCTGCGATCTGTCCGCGCCGAAGTGTTCCGGCGTGGAGTGGATGATGCTGGGATAGATGGGCGCACAGCCCAGCCCTACCAGAACAAGACCGCTCAGGGCAAGGATCTGCGGCCCGGGCAGCAGCAGAGCCAGCACCCCTGCGGCCAGAATGCACTGACCCATGCGGATCATCTGCGTATCGTTGAATTTCAGGGTCAAAAAGCCGCAGGCGGCGCGCCCGGCAGTGATGCCGATGTAGAACAGGCTGGCAAAGCTGGCGGCAGTGCCGGCGGCAACGCCTTTCGTCAGTGTGAGGTAGCTGCTGGCCCACAGACCGGCCGTGGTCTCCAATGCACAGTAGCAGAAGAAGCACAGCATCACCTCTCTGGCACCTGGCAGACGGAATACCTGTCCAAGGCTCAACGCCTGCGTCGAAGCAGTTTCGGTGTCGGTGCCTGCAGTACGGCTCTGCCATAGCGGCAAACTGAAAAAGAGCACTGCGCTCAGCAGGATCTGGAACAGGGCAATGTACCGGTAGCCGGATGTCCACGGCCCGCCGGCTGCCAGCACCCGGCCCATGACCATGGGGCTGATCATGGTGCCGATGCCCCACATGCAGTGCAGCCAGCTCATGTGGCGGCTTTTATAATGTAAGGCAACATAGTTGTTCAGGGCCGCGTCCACGCTGCCTGCACCCAGCCCATAGGGCACGGCCCACAGGCACAGCATCCAGAACTGTGTGGAGACCGAAAAGCCGAACAGCGCGGCAGTTGTCATGGCCACACTGAGGGCGGTCACTTTTCCGGTGCCCAGCGCACGGGTGAGCCGGTCGCTGTTCAGGCTGGAAACAATGGTGCCAAAGGAGATGATCATGGAGATCAGCCCCGCATAGGACACCGGCACACCGAGCACCGGATACATGGAGGGCCACGCCGACCCCAGCAGGGAATCCGGCAGGCCCAGACTGATGAACGAGATGTAAATGATCGGAAGCAGAAGCTGTACCATAAATCTTGAGTTCCTCCGGGAAGCGTGTTATACTTGCAATGCATCTTGTACTTTGCTGATGTAATAATATCACACATCGGAGCGGAATATTAGGATAAAAACGCCCGATTGATACAACAAAACCGGCGCGGATGCGGATGTGCACCTTGACGGAAAGGAGATGGCTGATCGTGGCATTTCACACCAGCTGTGCAGCAGCGGGCGGGCTCAACTGCCTGCCGGATGTTGTGGCGGATGACGAGGGCAGGGAACTGGTGCAGCACGGCAGCGCACTGTTTCCTATTGCCTGCTATGAAGAGGACCTCAAAAGCTACTCGGTAGCATGGCATTGGCATGAAGAGTTTGAATACATCCTTGCCGTAAAAGGCCCGCTGGCGGTGGACGTGAGCAAAGCCCGGCTGGTTTTGCAGACCGGGCAGGGCGTGTTTGTCAATTCCGGAGTGTTCCATGCGGTGGAGCAGGCTGAGACCGGGGATGCCCTGCTGCATTCCGGGGTATTCCATCCACGCCTGATCGGCGGCATGGATACCATCTTCTGGCAAAAGCTCGTACACCCGCTGCTTCAGCCGGGAGCACCGGCGTTCTTTCTGTTGGACGAGGCAGACGACGGGCAGAAGGCCGTGCTCTGCCATTTGCGGGAAGTCTGGGACGCAGTGGCCCAAGAGGTCTTTGACTATGAGAATCAGGCGCGGTACCATCTTTCGGCGGCGGTGCATCTGCTGGGAATGCAGTGCGAGGGTGGAAAAACAAAGGTCTCTCAGCAGGAGCAGATCGCGGCCCAGCGCATGAAACAGATGCTGCGTTTTGTGGAAGAGCATTATGCTGAGGAACTGAACGTGGAGCGCATTTCCGACTGCGTGGCCCTGAGTGAGAGCGCCTGCCTGCGCAGCTTCCGGCAGCTGCTGGGGATCACACCCATCCAGTATGTCAAGCAGTACCGCATTGAAAAGGCCGCCGAGCTGCTGCTTTCCACCAGCATGAAGATCGGCGAGATCGGTGCCGACTGCGGCTTTTCGGATACCAGCTACTTTACAAAGACCTTCCGGGAGATCAAGCACTGCACGCCCAGAGAGTACCGTCAGAAGTTTGCAGGAAGAGAGCAGTCTCTTTCAAGGCGGGACGGCGGCAGAGCCAGTGCACCGGCTGAAACAGCGGTATAAAAAGGAGAATCGGAAACAATGCAGCGTAGTTTGACCAAAGGCCCCATCACCGGCAGCATTTTGCTGTTTGCTCTGCCGCTGATGCTGGCCTATCTGCTTTCGGCCACGCCGATGGGCGTTACCGGCATCTGGCTCAGCGTGCCCATCGGCTGGGCGCTGGCAGATGCCATTGGCATTGGATACTATTTAAAAAAGAAGCGGTGACGGCAGGGGGGAAAAGAAGATGGTCGACCATATCAGGATCCGCGGCGCGCGGGTGCACAACCTGAAAAACGTGAATGTGGATGTGCCGCTGGGCAAAATCGTGGGTGTGGCGGGCGTGTCCGGTTCGGGCAAGTCCAGCCTTGCGCTGGGCGTGCTTTACGCCGAAGGCTCCCGCCGGTATCTGGACGCACTTTCCACCTATACGCGCCGCCGCATGACGCAGGCGGCAAAGGCATCGGTGGACGAAGTGCTGTATGTTCCGGCTGCACTGGCACTGCATCAGCGGCCCGCTGTGCCGGGCATCCGCAGCACCTTTGGTACCGGCACGGAACTGCTGAACAGTCTGCGCCTGATGTTCTCCCGTCTTTCCAGCTATCCCTGCCCGCAGTGCGGCCACTGGCTGGAACCCAGCCTTGCCGTGGCGGCAGAAAAGCCGCTGCTCTGCCCGCAGTGCGGTGCCAGCGTGCGCGCGCTTTCCGCTGAAGAATTTGCCTTCAACAGTCAGGGTGCCTGCCGCACCTGCAGCGGTACCGGCATGGTGATGACCGTGGACGAGAGCACCCTTGTGCCGGACGATTCTCTTACGATCGACGAAGGTGCCGTGGCCCCGTGGAAGAGCCTGATGTGGTCGCTGATGGTGGATATCTGCCGGGAGATGGGCGTGCGCACCGATGTGCCCTTCCGCGACCTGACCGACCGGGAAAAGGATATCGTTTTCCATGGCCCGGCGGAGAAAAAGCACATTTTTTATCATAACAAAAATTCCAATCAGGCCGGGGAGCTGGATTTTACCTATTTCAATGCCACCTATACCGTGGAGAACGCTCTCTCCAAGGTCAAGGATGAAAAGGGCATGAAGCGGGTGGAAAAGTTCCTGCGGCAAGGCATTTGCTCGGACTGCGGCGGCACTCGGCTGTGTAATGCGGCTCGTACCCCAAAGCTGCGGGGCATCACGCTGGACAAGGCTTGTCAGATGACTCTTGTGCAGCTTACCGATTGGGTGGCGGGTGTGCCGGACAGTCTGCCGGAAGAGATGCGGCCCATGGCCCGCAATATCTGCGAATCCTTCCAGACGGCAGCGGCACGGCTGCTCTCGCTGGGCCTTGGCTACCTGACGCTGGACCGCTCCGCTTCCACTCTTTCCACCGGTGAGCGCCAGCGGATGCAGCTGGCCCGTGCAGTGCGCAACCGTACCACCGGTGTGCTCTATGTGCTGGACGAACCGTCTATCGGCCTGCATCCTTCTAACATTGAAGGCCTGACCGATGTGATGCACGACCTTGTGGCCGACGGCAACTCGGTGGTGCTGGTGGATCACGATACCCAAATTTTAAAGGAAGCTGACTGGCTGATCGAGATGGGGCCGGAAGCCGGTGCAAAGGGTGGACATGTGATCGCGCAGGGCAGCATTCCGAAAATTGAACAGAACGCGGCTTCTCAGATCGGCCCGTTTCTTGCAGGCAGGGCGGGGGTGAACGCCCGGCCTCATGTGCCGGAAAATGAACTGTTTGCACAGGGCAGCATCCATCTGGAAACCTCGGCCATCCATACTGTGAAGCCGCTGGAACTGGAACTGCCCAAGGGGCGGCTGACCGTGGTTACGGGTGTGTCCGGCAGCGGCAAGACCACCCTGATTTTGGAAAGCCTGGTCCCGGCCTTGCAGGCAAAGGTGAATGGCACAGCCCTGCCAGCGCATGTGAAAAGCGTGGAGGCCGAGGAAATCGCGCAGGTGAAGCTGATCGATGCAACGCCCATCGGCATCAATGTGCGCTCCACCGTGGCCACCTATGCCAATGTGCACGATGAGCTGCGCAAGCTGTTTGCCAAAACGCAGGATGCCAAAGACCACGGCTATAAGGCGGGCGATTTCTCCTACAACACCGGTAAGCTGCGGTGCCCCACCTGTGACGGCACCGGCGTCATCAGTTTGGATGTGCAGTTTTTGCCGGACGTAGAAGTACCCTGCCCGGACTGCGGCGGTTCGCGTTACAGCCGGGAAGCGGCGGCAGTGAAGCTGCCCACGGCGAACGGCGAACCAGCCTCCATGGCCGACCTGATGGACATGGATGTGTCCACTGCATTGGAAGCCTGTGCGGACTGCAAGCTTGTGCGCCAGCGCCTGCAGGTACTGAAAGAATTGGGCCTTGGCTACCTGACCCTTGGCGAGGAGACACCCAGCCTTTCCGGCGGCGAAGCCCAGCGCCTGAAGCTTGCCAGCGAGATGGGCAAGGGGCAGGCAGACAGTGTGTTCGTGTTCGATGAACCCACCATCGGCCTGCATCCGCTGGATGTACAGACCCTGCTGGGCGTGTTCCAGAAGCTGATCGGGAACGGTGCCACCGTGGTGGTCATTGAGCATGATCTGGATGTGATCCGCAATGCGGATTACCTTGTGGATATGGGGCCGGGCGGCGGCGATGCCGGCGGACGCATCGTGGCGGCAGGTACGCCGGAACAGGTAAGACAGAACCCGGAGAGCATCACCGGGCGGTATATCTGATAGAAAAAGCAACGCCCGCCGGGGAGACCCGGCGGGCGTTCTCTGTACGGCGATAAAACTTACCGCTTGATATCGTAATTCATGTTCATCAGGTTGCGGATGGTGCTCACATCATCGGTGATGTTGGCATCGCCGTGGATGGTGTGCTTGATGGCACTGCTTGCCACCGCAAAGTTGATCATATCCATGGCTCTGTAGTTGTGCAGCATGGCGTAGATCAGGCCGCTGGCAAAGGCATCGCCGCCGCCCACGCGGTCAAGGATATTAAAGGTGAACAGCTTGCTCTCGAAGGTGTGGCCGTCGTACCACATGAAAGCCTTCAGGCTGTTCTCGCTGCCGCTGTGCGCATAACGCACATGGCGGGCAATGCACTTGAGGTTGGGATACCGCTCGATGAAGTGCTGGAAAATCTCGTCCTGCTGCTCATAGCTGGGCTGCAGAGGCACGCCGTCCTTCCAGTCGCCTTTGGAGTGGTCGCTCTCATCCTTCCACAGGTGGTACGGCTCAATGCCAAGCAGCACATCCACATAGGGCAGGCACTCGGTGCAGAAATCGCGGGCTTCTTCCCAGCTCCACAGGGTGGAGCGGAAATTGCCGTCGAAGCTGACGGTCAGGCCCTTGTTTTTGGCGACCTTGAGCATATCCAGAATGAGGGTGCGGCAGTTGGGTGCCAGTGCCGGGGTGATGCCGCTCAGGTGCAGCCAGTCGTAGCCGTCCAGCAAAGCATCCAGATCCACCTGCGAGAAATCGTACTCGGTAATAGCGCTGTGCTTGCGGTCATAGATGACCTTGGACGGGCGGATGCCGTAGCCGGTCTCCAGATAATAAGTACCCAGACGGTTGGAAGGAGTCTCGTTCGGCTCGGTCAGGATCATAGGGGTGCAGTGCACGTCGTTGGAACGCAGCCAGCGCACGGCGCTCTTGCCCAGACTGTTGTTGGGCACCACGCTGAAGAAGGTGCTGTCCACACCAAGGTTAGCCAGTGCCAGTGCAATGTTGGCCTCGCTGCCGCCGTAGCTGGCCTCAAAGCCGGATGCCATACGGATCTTCTCGTAGTTCGGCGGGGTCAGGCGCAGCATGATCTCACCGCAGGTGATGAATTTCTGGCCGGTGGTATCGTTGCCAAGGATCGGGTTAAAATGTTCCATAACGCTCCTCCTGATATTTACAGCTCATCAGAGTTCTGTTAACACATCGTTGTATCCATTATAATCCGGCCCGGGTGGGATTGCAAGCACTTCCGCGGGGATGCAAGAGAAAATAATCGGCCTTTTTTGGGAGATTTGACGAATTCATACCCCTGTCAAATCGAAAGAAGGCGTATACTCTTCCTTCGCGCTGCTCTTCTGCTGCATGTAGCCCTGCGCCAGTCCCTTGTCCATGGCATAGTTGACCACCCGGCGGTATTCATAGGTGGTAATGCGCCGTCCGATGCCGTGCTCTGCGGCTTTGTAAAACGGTGTGTACTGGCTCATGACGCTGGGGATGAAGCACTCGGGGTCTGCATCGTTCCACGCGGCCATCTGGTCAAGCACCGCAAAGCTGTCGTCAACATGGCTGGGCAGGGCAAGGTGCCGCAGAATGACCCCCTTTTGCAGGATGCCCTCTGCATTGAACACCGGGTGCCCGGCCTGTGCCATCATGGCTTCAATGGCGGGCTTTGCCTGCGCAAAATAGTCCGGTGCAGAGGAAAGCTCTGCCGAGAGGGCGGAGGAGACGTATTTCAGGTCGGCCAGCCAGATGTCGATGTATCCGCGCCATGCTTCCACGCTTTCCACTGTTTCGTAGCCGCCGGTGTTGCATACGATGGGCAGATGCAGGCCCTTAGCCCGGGCAATATCCAGCGCGGCAATGATCCAGGGCCGCCACTGGCCGGGCGTGACCAGATTGATGTTGTTGGCACCCTGCTCCTGCAGATTCAGGAAAATCTCTGCCAGATGTTCCACGCTGATCTCCTTGCCAAGGCCCTCGGCGCTGATGGGATAGTTCTGGCAGAAGCAGCATTTGAGGGTGCAGCCGGAAAAGAACACCGTGCCGCTGCCCTTTGTGCCGCTGATGCATGGCTCCTCCCAGTAGTGCAGGGCAGCGCGGGCTGCTTTTAAGGTGCCGCCCGCGCCGCAGAAACCGGTGCGTCCGGCAGCACGGTCGGCCCCGCACCGGCGCGGGCAGAGGGTGCAGGAAGAGGAAACGGAGACGAAATCGCTTTTCGGCATAATATCCAAAGTCCTTTGCTGAAAGTTTGTCAGCCCCAGTATACCACTTTTCGCCCCGGACGTGCTATACTATAAGATAAGGAAAAAATAATACATATGGAAAGCAACATCTTTGCAAGGTCCGTGTGGCGGACTGCGGCGGAGAGAACGTTGTGATGGAGGAGACCATGCGCACCGAAACCGATGAGATCCGCGATAATCTCAAGTACCTGACCCTGCTCTCGCGGGATTATCCTTCGCAGGCGGCGGCAGCCAGCGAGATCATCAGCACGCAGGCACTGCTCAAGCTGCCCAAGGGTACCGAGCACTTCATGAGCGACCTGCACGGCGAGAATGAAGCTTTTGTGCATATTCTGAATTCCGCTTCCGGTGTCATTCGCGAAAAAGTAGATCAGGTGCTGGGCGATACCGTGCCGAAGCATACCCGCGCCGAGCTGGCAACGCTGATCTATTACCCCAACGAAAAGCTGCCCCAGCTCAAGGCACGCTGTACCAGCGAGGAAGCGCTGGATCAGTGGTACACCGAAACGCTGCTGAGGCTCATTGATATCTGCCGTCTGGTGTCCTCCAAGCATACCCGCGACCATGTGCGCGGATGCCTGCCTGCCAGCTGCGGCTACATTCTGGACGAGCTGCTCCACGCCCATTTTGAGGATCACGACAAGGATCTGTACTACGGCCAGATCGTGGGCAGCATCATTGAAAATGGCCGCGCCGACCACTTTATCGTGCGGCTGTGCGAGCTGATCAAGCATCTGGCAGTGGACAAGCTGCACATCGTGGGCGACCTGTTCGACCGCGGCCCACGCCCGGATATCATCCTCGATCTGCTCATGCGCCACCACAATGTGGATATCCAGTGGGGCAACCACGATGTAGTATGGATGGGTGCCGCTGCGGGCAGCCCCATCTGCATCTGCACGGTGCTCAAGACCACGCTGGCTTATCATAACCACGGAATGCTGGAGGACTGCTACGGCATCAACCTGCGCCATCTGCAGCGCATGGCCGAGCAGTTCTACGGCAATGATGATCTTTCCATCTGGATGCCTCATACCGATGCAGCCCGCGGCCCCTACACCAGGGGAATGCTGCACCGCTGTGCCGTGATGCACAAGGCCATCAGCATTCTGATGTTCAAGCTGGAGTGCCATGTCATCGACCGCAACCCGGACTTCCAAATGCAGGAGCGAGATTATCTGCGCCGCATCGACTGGGAAAAGCACACGGTAAAGATCGGCGAAAAGGAGTATCCGCTGCGGGATACCTCGTTCCCCACGGTGGACCCCGCCGACCCGGCCGCACTGCACCCGGATGAACAGCTGGTGCTGCGCAAGCTGGTGCAGTCCTTCCGCCAGAGCGAAAAACTGCAGCAGCATGTGGAATTTCTCTATGCGAAGGGCAGCGTGTACCACATTGAGAACGGCAACCTGCTCTACCATGGCGCTGTGCCCATGACCAGCCGCGGCACCTTTGCCATGGAGCGCTTTGAGGGCCGCTACTACTCCGGCCGCGCACTGATGGACTACTGTGATGCCCGCGCCCGCCGGGGCTACTATGCACCGGAAGGCAGCGCTGCCCGCCAGAGTGGACAGGATTTTTTGTGGTATCTGTGGTGCGGCAAGCTTTCGCCGCTGTTTGGCCGCAGTGCCATGACCACCTTTGAGCGGCTCTATGTAGAGGACGCTTCCACCCACACCGAGGTGAAGGACCCCTATTATACATGGTATAACGATGAGGCCGTCTGCCGCCGCATTCTGGCCGAGTTTGGCCTGCCCGGTGCCAGCCACATCGTCAACGGCCACGTGCCGGTGCGGGAAAAGAACGGCGAAAGCCCCATCAAGGGCGGCGGACGGCTGGTGGTGATCGACGGCGGTTTCTGCCGTGCCTACCACGAAAAGACCGGCATTGCGGGCTACACGCTGGTGTATTCCAGCCGCACCATGTCCCTGCGCACCCATCAGCCCTTTGAAAGTGCCGAGAAAGCGGTGAAGGATAATCTGGATATCATTTCCCAGAAAAACATTCTGGAAACCGAAAATCATCGCATTCTCGTGGAGGACACCGACGAGGGCGAGGTGCTGCGGGAGCGTGTGCACGACCTCAAGCAGCTGGTGGCTGCCTACCAGTTGGGCTGGATCACTGAGACTCGGTGCGAAGACCACATCTGGTAAAGAAAGCGCAACAGCAATGTATCTGGTTTTTGTAAAATACCTGAAAAAGAAATCAAAATTTTGGAATATCCTGCGCGAAAATGGGCAAAACAGAAAATAATAAAACAACATCAAGCGGGGCTTTGCTTTTTTGTGAAAGTTGTGTATAATAAGATAGCTGTACGTGTACGGCCTTATGGCCCATGCACATCAGGCAGCTTTTATGGAAAATGCTTTCAGGAACCTTAACAGGCCTGCGGCTGCGGGCCTCCGACAAGGAGATCATAAAATTGGAGAAATTTGTTATTACGGGCGGCAAGCCCCTGCACGGCGAAGTTACCATTTCGGGTGCCAAAAATGCGGCGGTGGGCGTCCTGCCTGCAACCATTCTGGCAGCGGATGTCTGTGTGATCGAGAATCTGCCGGATATCAGTGATGTGGCGGTGAGCCTGAAGATCCTCAGCGTTCTGGGCGCACAGATCAAAATGATCAACCGCAACACCTACGAGATCGACACCACCCATCTGACCGGCACCAACGTCCCGGACGACCTGTCCCGCCAGATGCGCGCCAGCTACTACTTTCTGGGCGCACTGCTGTCCCGTTTTGGCAAGGCTCAGGTGGCCATGCCCGGCGGCTGCAACCTCGGCCCCCGCCCCATTGACCAGCACCTGAAGGTGTTCAGTGCTCTGGGCGCAGAGGACAGCGTGGACTACGGCATGATCACCGTGCGCGCCAAGGAGATGAACGGTGCACACATCTTCTTTGATAAGGTCAGCGTGGGCGCTACCATGAACGGTATGCTCTCCGCTGTAATGGCCAAGGGCCAGACCATTCTGGAAAACTGTGCCAAGGAACCCCATGTGGTGGATCTGGCAAACTTCCTGAATATGTGTGGTGCGAACATCCGCGGCGCAGGCACCGATGTGATCAAGGTGCGCGGCGTGGAAAAGATGCACGGCTGCACCTACAGCATCATCCCGGATCAGATCGAGGCTGGCAGCTACATGGTGGCTGCTGCTGCCACCGGCGGCGATGTTCTGGTGAAGAACGTCACCCCCAAGCATCTGGAACCCATTACCGAAAAGCTGCGCCGTGCAGGCGTGGAGGTGGAAGAATTTGACGATGCTGTGCGTGTGCGCCGCACCGGCGATATTCTGCCGCTGAAGATCAACACGATGCCGCATCCCGGCTTTCCCACCGACATGCAGCCCCTGATGGGCGTGCTGCTGAGCGTGGCCAAGGGCACCAGCACCGTGACCGAGAGCGTGTGGGACAACCGCTTCCGCTATGTGGACGAGCTGCGCAAGATGGGTGCCAACGTGCAGGTGGACGGTCAGGTGGCTGTGTTTGAGGGCGTGGATAAGCTCACCCCTGCACCGCTGCGCGCACTGGATCTGCGTGCAGGCGCTGCCATGGTGGTGGCTGCGCTGATAGCAGACGGCACCAGTGAGATCGAGGAAATCGGCCACATCGAGCGCGGCTACGAGAATATCGTGGAAAAGCTGCGCGGTCTGGGTGCAGACATCAGCAAGGTGGAGCGTATGCCCGCTGCACTGGATCAGGCACTGTAACTTATAAAAAGCAAACAGCCTGCTGCATATGCGGCGGGCTGTTTTTGAGTGTATCAGAGGTTTTTCATGGCAGAATTCATCTCGTTATATTCGGGTTCCTCCGGCAACAGCAGTGTGGTGCGCTGCGGGCAGCGGTATCTCATTGTGGATATGGGCAAGGGCGTGCGCACTACCTCGGCGGCGCTCAAGGCGCTGGGCCTTGCCGTCAGTGACTGCGACGGCATCCTTGTCACCCACGAGCACAGCGACCATGTGAAGGGGCTTTCCACCTTCCTCAAAAAGAACACGCTGCCGGTGTACGGTGCAGCGGCAACGCTGGATTTTCTGGACAGCAACGGCATTGTACCGGCCAGCTGTGAGCTGCACGAGCTGGAAGGCAGGGAAGAGGACGTGGGCGCGTTTGGCGTGCAGAGCTTTCCCACCAGCCACGATGTGCCCTGTGTGGGCTACCGCATCCACACCCCGGACGGCAAGACCATGACCATTGCAACCGACCTTGGCGTGCTCACGCCGCCGGTGCACGAGGCGCTTTCCGGCTGCGACCTTGTGGCACTGGAGAGCAACTACGACCTGCACATGCTGCGCAGCGGGCCATACCCTTATTACTTACGGGCACGCATTGAAAGCACCCGGGGCCACCTTTCCAACGACGAGTGCTCGGCAAAGCTGCTGGAACTCGTTCAGGAAGGGTGCAAAAAGTTTGCGCTGTGCCATCTTTCGCAGGAGAACAACACGCCTGCGCTTGCCCTGCAGACCGTGTTCAACACGCTGGGCGCGGCGGGCGTTGTGCCGGAGAAGGACTGCATCGTGCAGGCACAGCGCCGCAACGAAATGAGTCCGGTATTAGAGTTTTAAATAAAACAAACGGCAATGCAAATGCATTGCCGTTTGTTTTATTCAGCTGCTTTCTGTGTGCGGATGTCATCGCCTGCAAAAAGGCAGGGGACAAAGGCAGAAAGGCGGCTGGAAATTTTTTCGGTATACAGCTTTTCCAGCAGAGCACCGTCAGTGATGTTGGTGGTGACGATGGTGGGCAGCTTTGCACCCAGCCGGTTGTTGAGCAGACTGTACAGACTGCTGATGAGGAAGGCAGAGTTGAACTCCGAGCCAAGATCATCCAGAATGAGCAAATCGGCCCCGGCAGCGGTCTGCATCAGCGTTTCCTCCTCGCCTGCTGGGTCTGCACCAAAGTGCAGCCCCTCCAGCTTGGAGAAAAAGTCCGGGCTGGAAACATAGATCACATCGTAGCCCTTTTCCAGCACGATACCCGCAATGGCAAGGGCCGCATGGGTCTTGCCAAGGCCCGCATTGCCAAACAGCATCAGGCTCTCGCTGTGGTGGTCAAACTCTTCCGCGTAGCTGCGCAGGTCTGCCAGCATATCGGCCATGTAAGGGCGGATGGCACCGCCCACCTTTTCATCGGAACGGTTCGGGTAATAGCGCAGCTCCATGGTGTCAAAGCTTGCAATGGACAGGCTGGACAGCGCCTCGATCTCCTTGCGGCGCAGCTGCTGCATCACCTTGTGCACGCACTCACAGGTGCGGCCATTCACGCTGCCGGTGTCCTGACATTTGGGGCAGACAAAGCGCGGCTCCAGTGCATCAGCGGGCCGTCCGCTTTGTGCCAGCAGGGCGGTCAGCTTCTGCTTTGCATCGGCAAGGGCGGCGGCAGCTTCGGTGCGGTCCTTGCCCGCAGCACCGGCCAGTGCGCAGCGGATGCCCCGCACCCGCACCTCTTCTTCTGCATGGCGCAGGGCGGGAATGGCGGCTTCGGCTTCGGCGCGGGCATCCTCGGCTCTGGCTCTGGCCATCTGCCGCCGGGCGGCCACGGTGCGCATGGCTTCCTGATACAGTTCGTTTTTGGTACGCATGGCTCCTCCTTATTCCGGCTTCTTTTTCAACGGACGGCGGCGGGCAGCGTTCTTGAGGAAATCGTTGCCGCTGGGGGCTTCACGGTCCACCCGGATGTTCCGGCTGGCTCCGGCATCGGCCACCGGGCCGCGCACGTCGTGGATGGTGCGCAGGCCCTTGGCGTTCCAGGTTTTCAGGATGCTGTTCCAGTACCACAGGTCGCGCTTGGCCCCGGCCTGCACAGCAGCTTCCTGCACCATGGCATCGTCGTAGCCGTAAACCTCGTACCAGCGTGCAATGGCCTTGCGCCCGCCAAGGGTCAGCTCGCTTTCCGGGATGTTCAGAAGGCCGCTGACATACTGCTCGCGGCTCTGGCGCAGTGCCAGCAGTTTGAGGTGGGCATCGGCCTGCTCACCGGTCTCCACGCCCTCGGTGCGCCACACCTTCAGCTCATGCACTACGGCGGCCATGGTGCTGCGGCCGGTGCTGGCAACGTAGGCGGTGCACAGCATCACGGTCTCCGGCGCAAAGCCCTCCTGCATATAAAGGTTGACCAGCTTTTCCATCTCCCTGTGGGTCAGCGGACGGGCAAAGCCGGTCTGTGCGCAGTCGATCAGGCTGGAGATCATGGGGTCGGTGCGGCTGGCCGCAGCGATCTCGGCCCAGGTCATGGGTGCGGGGGCGCTGGGTTCCTCGCCCGGTGCGGCGTTCTCTTCGTACCGCTCCAGCAGGCCAGCGCCTGCCCAGAAGGAGAGGGCGCTCTCGGCGCTGATGCGGCTGCGCAGCTTGAGGTCGGCACAGATCTTGTCCGGGTCGGTGATGCCGGTCGCCAGCACATACAGAGCCACGCGCACATTGTATTCTTCGGCGATGCCCAGTTTGGAAAACACCAGCTGCGGCACTGCAATGGTATCGCCCTTGAGTTCTTTTAAACGATAGATCATGTTTTATTCCTTCGGCTTGTCCGGCTCGGCTTCAGCAGCAGGCGGCTCCCACGGGTCGCTGTCCATCATGCTGGGACAGTTTTTCCAGCGGTCAGGATCGGCATTGAACGCGTCCTGCAAAAAAGCGGCTGTGGCCTCCCGGCCCTCGTCGGTGAGCGGAAACACCTTCTGCACCCGCAGGGCAGGGTCGGTCTTTTCAATGGTCCAGGGATCCGGCCAGTAGTCCACAGTGAGGATGCTTTCCTCCTTTGCGGCACCCTCGCCGCCGTCCGGGTCCGGCACGGTGCGCTTGCCGGGGATCATCCGGTATCGCAGGCCGTATTCGTTGCCGCTGTAGGAATTTTTGCATTTGAAGTAATGCAGCAGGGGAACAAAGATCATGGCAGAGTCCTTTCGTATTTTGCAGGGAGCGGCTGTAAGCAAAAACGGCAAACCGATATTCCACGGTTTGCCGTTTGTTTTTGGAGCAGGGTACGGGACCCGAACCCGCCGCCTGCTGCTTGGGAAGCAGCCGCTCTACCGGATGAGCTAACCCTGCAAGTTGCTCATTTATTGTAGCAAAGAGGGACGGGATTGTCAAGGGCCGGAGAATGTCAGTTTTTCTGGGCATCGGTCAGGTCCAGCACCGGCGTGAAGGGGTCGAACACAAGGCCGGTGATGCCGTCCGCCACCAGCAGACGCCTGTTCTGGCCCAGCAGCGGCACCACGGCGCAGCCTTCCAGCAGCTGGCGCTCACAATCGGCCAGCAGGGCACAGCGGGCGCTGCCGGTCTGCTGGGCACTCTCGGCCAGACGCTGAGAGTAGATGGGGTCGGACCAGCCGGTCAGGCCGCCGCCCTCGGCCGTGAACTGCTGCAGCATCTGGTATACGCTGCCGCCTTCGGCGCGGATGGAAGCCAGCGCAATGGTGTAACTGCCCGCTGCAAGGCGTTTGTCGAACTCCTCCTGCGGAACCTCTTCCACCGAGAAGAAAAGGGAGCAGTCCTTCTGCCATGCGCCGTTGATCTGCTCGGCCAGTTCGGTCAGGCCGGCTTCCTTCGGCAGCAGGATGGTCACGCCGGAAAAATCCGAGCTGGCCATGCCCTGCCGTGCATTCAGGTACAATGTACGGGGGTCGGTGATGGTGGGCAGCGGGTTCCTGGCAGACTTGCGGTAATCGATGCCGTCCACGGAAAGGCCGGTGGGCACAAGACCCTCGGCAGCGGTGTACAGACCGGAAGAGGGCACATCCACATTCTCCCGGGCGATGCCGGCAAGCGCCTGCCGCAGTTCCTGATTGGCAAACACAGGATCTTCGGCGCTGTTGAACAGCAGTGCCCAGGTGGTGTCGGAGTAATCCACCGACTGCAGCGAGGTATCCTCGCCGGTGTCGTCCAGCGCGGCGGAGCATTTTTCGTCTGCAATGAGCTGGGCGGCGCTCTTTCCGGTGCTGCCGGTGTTCTGCACCAGACGCAGGCTGCCGATCATGGGGGAGGAGACATCCCGGTGCAGGAACAGGCCGCTGGCCGTCCAGTTGTAAAGATAGAAGCTGCCGCTGGAAAGGGTGGTCTTGGCGGTCAGGCCGTAGGTGCCGCGGGTGCTCTCAAAAAATGCTTCATCGCAGGGCATGGCACCGGGCAGGGTGAGCTTGGCAAGGAAGTTGTCGTCCTTTTCACTCAGGCGGAACACCAGCGTCAGCGGGCCGGCGGCCGAAACGCCCAGCGTGCTGGCATCGGCTGTGCCAGCCAGCACGGCAGCACTGTTCTCAAGGGCGGCAAACTCCACGGCATAAGGGGAATTTGTCTGCGGCTGGAATATACGCCGAAATGCAAACACAAAGTCCTCGGCAGTGATGGTGTGATCCGTGGAAGCGCCCTTGACGGCCTTGTAGGTCAGGCCGTCCTTGATCTGGAAGGTGTAGGTCTTGCCATCGGAGGAGATCGTCCAGCTTTCGGACAGATCGGGCACGATCTCGCCATCCGCTTTTTTGCGGACAAGCCCGCTGTAAAGGTTCTCGCAGGCGATCACGTCCGGGGCAGCAGAAGCCACCTGCGGGTCGAGGTTTGCGGGAATGGTATCCACGAACCATGTAAAGCTTGGCGCACTGGAACTGCTGCCGCAGCCGGTGAGCGCAAGCAGGAACGCAGCAGCAAGCAATGCTGCGGTAATACGGAAGAACTGTTTCAAGGGGATGACCTCATTCTATGGTATTTGCGAAAAAGGCTTTTTGTATACAAAAAACACTCTGCTTCGACAAGTGTAGCAGAAACAGCGGCAAAATACAATTGCAGAATTGTGAATTTACCTTGCTTTTTGGGGCAAAAAGGGCGTTTTTCCGTTGCCAATTGCGGCTAAATGGACTATAATGGTACAGCGAAACATCTCTGCACCTATTTTGAGGTGCGTTCTGAATACGATATTATGGAGGAGGAACTGTTTTTATGCAGAAGGATCAGCAGAAACTGATTGAACTCATCAAAGGCAAAAAAGTGGCCTTCATTGGTGCCGGTGTCAGCCACAAGACCCTGATCAAGGAGTTTGTGGAGCTGGGTGCCCATGTGACCCTGTGCGACCAGAAAAAGAGCGTGGAGGACTTTGGCGATTACGCTGCAACCATCAAGGAGCTGGGCATCGACCTGAGCCTGGGCGAAAACTATCTGGATGGCTTCAAGGGTCAGGATATCATCATGCGCACCCCGGGCTTTGTGGGCTACTTTGAAAAGCCCCTGCAGGATGCCATGGCCGCAGGCACCATGGTCACCAGTGAGGTGGAGCTGTTCTTCGACTTCTGCCCCTGCGAGATCGTAGCCGTGACCGGCTCCGACGGCAAGACCACCACCACCACCCTGATCTCCAAGTTCTACGAGGCCGCAGGCCGCAAGGTGCATCTGGGCGGCAACATCGGCGCAGCTCTGCTGCCCATGCTGCCCGAGGTGGCTCCCGAGGATGTGGCTGTGGTGGAGCTTTCCAGCTTCCAGCTCATCAGCATGCATTCCAGCCCCAACATTGCCGTGGTGACCAATGTCACCCCCAACCATCTGGACCACCACAAGGACATGCAGGAGTACATTGATGCCAAGCGCAACATCCTGCTGTACCAGAAGCAGCCCTGCCGCGCTGTGCTGGGCTATGAGAATGAGATCAGCCGTTCCATGCAGTCCGACTGCAAGGGCAAGCAGGTGTGGTTCACCCGCCTGCACGATACCGACAACGGTGCCTTCCTGCGCAAGGAGGACAACATGCTCTGCATGGCCGAGGATGGCGTTGTGACCCCCTTCCTGGCCCAGAAGGACGTGAAGCTGCGCGGCCTGCACAACATTGAAAACCTGCTGGCTGCTGCCGCTGCCGTGTGGGGCGAGGTGCCCGTAGAAGCCATCCAGAAGGTGGGCAGCACCTTTACCGGTGTGGAGCACCGCATTGAGCCGGTGCGCACGCTGGACGGCGTGCTGTACTACAACGACTCCATCGGCACCAGCCCGACGCGCACCATTGCCGGTCTGCGCAGCTTTAACCAGAAGGTCATTCTGATCGCTGGCGGCTACGACAAGCACATTCCCTATGAGCCGCTGGCACCGGAAGTGGTGGCCCACGTGAAGAACCTTGTGCTGATGGGTGCCACCGGCCCCCGCATCGAAAAGGCTGTGCGCGAGGACCCGAACTTCAACGAAGCAGAGCTGCCCATCCAGCACGCCGACAACATGCAGCACGCTGTGGAGCTGGCCCGTGCCTGCGCAAAGCCCGGTGACATCATCATCCTGTCCCCGGCCAGCGCATCGTTTGATCTGTACCCCAACTTTGAGGTGCGCGGCCGCGAGTTCAAGAAGATCGTCAACGAGCTGAAGTGATCGCGCAGGTCAGCACAAAAGCCCACCGCGCCCGCTTTTTAAATGCCTGCCGGGGGAAATGGGTGCTGGGGGCGACCCTGCCGCTGGATCTTGCCCTTTTTAGCAAAAGCCAGCTGTGGCGATTCTACGCAGGACCTACACTGGCGCTGGAACTCAGCGGCAGCACCGCATGGGCAGCAGGGCACGCAAACCCGGAAGAGATGGCCAGCTTTCTGGCTTTCTGCGGGTGTGAGAGCATCATTTTAGACGAAAACGAATGCCCACCGCCTGCCGGGTGGTGCAAAGCTGAAACGCTGACTGTATTCGGCCTTGCACCCGGCAAGGCTCTGCCGCTGCCCGCTGCAGACGAGACGCTCTGGGCCGGACAGACCCTTGACAGAGAACCCTCTGCCATGGATGTGGCACGGGCGCTCTACCCGGCGGATACGGCAAAGCAGGATGACTTTTACTCCGAGCTTTGCACAAAGCGCACCCGCGGCAAAGCCCTTGTGTGGGCGCTGCGGCAGGGAAGTGAAACGATCTGCACGGTAGGGGCCTATGCCCTTGCGAACAGGCAGGCCTACATGGCCTGCGGGCAGACAGCCCAGCCTTTGCGGGGCAAGGGCATCGGCGGGCGGCTCATTGTGCAGATGGCGAACGAGCTTGCCGCCAAGGGGGAGCACCCGGTGTTTCTCTGCAGCCCGGAGCGGGTGCACTTTTATACCCGGCTTGGCTTTGAAAAGCTGGGGGAATATGCAAGATATGAACAAACTCCTTCAGTCAAAACCTGACGGTTTTGCCAGCTCCCTCAATGAGGGAGCCTTTGGCAGGACGGAAAAGCTTTCTGCATAAGTGAAACGTTCTGGTTTCGTCAGGAGCTCCCTCCCTGAGGGAGCTGGCGCACGAAGTGCGGCTGAAGGAGTCATTCCGACAGAAAGCCTGCGCTCTATAAAATCTATAAAATTAAGGAACCATTATAATGTCAATGCTGAACCACTTTTTCAATTACAAACCCGAAGTTCTGGCGCTGGACGAAAAGGCTATGGAGCTGTGCCAGCCCTACTTCCGCCATATGGAGGAGATCCGCGATTTTAACCAGCTCAAAATGCTGAAAGCCTTTGCGGATACCCAGATGTCCTCCACCGATATGCTGGGCACCACCGGCTACGGCCTGTGGGATACCGGCCGCGCAAAGCTGGAGCAGATCTTTGCCGAGGTGATGGGCGCAGAGGACGCCCTCGTGCGCAGCCAGTTCCAGAGCGGCACCCACACGCTGGCTGTGGCGCTGTTCGGCCTGCTGCGGGCAGGGGACACCCTGCTGGCTGCCACCGGCCGTCCCTACGATACGCTGGAAGGCGTGATCGGTCTGGACGGCAAGGGCAGGGGCACCGGCACCCTGATGGATTACGGCATCCGGTACGATGAAGCTCCGCTGAAAGCCGACTTCACCCCGGATTATGACCTGATCGCCCAAAAGGCCCCCGGTGCAAAGGTGTGCCACATCCAGCGCAGCCGCGGCTATCTGCAGCGCAATGCCTTTGATCTGGAAACGATCCGAAAAATTGCGGATACCGCCCGCGCCGCAAACCCGGACATCATTATTTTTGTGGATAACTGCTACGGCGAGTTCACCCAGACGCAGGAACCCTGTCAGATGGGCGCAGACCTTGTGGTGGGCAGCCTGATCAAGAACCCCGGCGGCGGCATCGCTCCCACCGGCGGCTACATTGCGGGCCGCAAAGACCTTGTGGAGCTGTGCGCTTACCGCCTGAATGCGCCCGGTCTCGGCAAGGATCTGGGCTGCACGCTGGAAACGCCCCGTGATATGTATCTGGGCTTCTACTACGCGCCCGGCGTGGTGTGCGAGGCCATCAAGACCGCCATTTACGCCCAGTGTATGCTGGAGCTGCTGGGCAAGAATCCAGTGCCGCGCTACTGCGACGACCACAACGATATCGTCACCTGCTTTGATGCAGGCACTGCGGATGCGCTCATCGGCTTCTGTCAGGGTATTCAGGCTGCAAGTCCCGTGGACAGCTATGCCGCCCCGGAACCTTCTCCGGAGCCGGGCTATACTGATGAGGTGGTCATGGCAAGCGGCAGCTTTACACAGGGCAGCACCATCGAGCTTTCCTGCGACGGCCCGCTGCGTGAGCCGTACACCTGCTACCTGCAGGGCGGTCTGAACTTTGCTGCCAGCCGTGCAGGCGTGCTGCTGGCCATCCAGAAGGCTTATTTTAAGGACTGAAAAGGGGAGAGCGCATGCCTGTTTTAAGTGACCGTGTGGGTACCTTCACGGATTCTGTCATCCGCCGCATGACCCGCATCAACAATCAGTACGACTCCATCAACCTTTCGCAGGGCTTCCCGGATTTTGACCCGCCGAAGCAGCTGCTGGACGCTCTGGCCGAAACGGCTTACAAAGGCCCGCACCAGTACGCTGTGACCTTTGGCGCGCAAAACTTCCGCGAGGCGCTGGCAAAAAAGACCAGCCCTGCCCTGCACCACGAAGTAGACCCCAACACCGAGATCTGCGTGACCTGCGGCGGCACTGAGGCCATGATGGCCGCCATGATGACCATCTGCAACCCCGGCGACAAGGTGATGATCTTCTCACCGTTCTACGAGAACTACGGTGCCGATGCCATTCTTTCGGGCGCGGAACCCATCTATATCCCGCTGGTGCCGCCCACCTATGAGTTTGACATCAGCCTGATCGAAAAGGGCTTTGCCGAGGGTGCCAAGGCGCTGATCCTGTGCAACCCCTCCAATCCCTGCGGCAAGGTGTTCCGCCGCGACGAGCTGGAAGCCATTGCAAAGCTGGCCATCCAGTACGATGCCTTTGTGGTGACGGATGAGGTGTACGAGCATATCATCTATGCGCCCGCAGAGCATATCTGCATGGCAAGCCTGCCCGGCATGTTTGAGCACACCATCACCTGCAACTCGCTCTCCAAGACTTACTCCATCACGGGCTGGCGTCTGGGCTATCTGATCGGACCCGCAGAGGTCATTGAGGGCGCGCGCAAGGTGCACGACTTTCTCACTGTGGGTGCGGCTGCACCCCTGCAGGAGGCCGCTGTGGCCGGTTTGGAGATGCCCGCCAGCTATTACGAAGAGCTGCAGGCCCTTTACACCGAAAAGCGTGATCATTTTCTGGCCGGGCTGGACCGTGTGGGGCTGAAGCACAATGTTCCGCAGGGCACCTATTTTGTGATGATCGATATTTCCGATTTTCTGGCGCTGCCCCAGTTCAAGGGCTGGACCGACCTGCAGTTCTGTGAGTGGATGATCCGGGAAGTGGGCGTGGCCGCTGTGCCTGGCTCCAGCTTCTTCCGGGAGCCGGTGAACCACCTGATCCGGATGCACTTTGCCCGCGGCACCGATGTGCTGGACGAAGCCGTCCGCCGGCTGGAAAAGCTGCAGGCTTTACTGAAATAAAAGCAAAACAAAAAACAACAGCGCCGCAGGAAGTTTCCTGCGGCGCTGTCTCTTTCCCGATACTCTATACACGATTCATCACACGGCGTGGCGCTGCACGGTGGGCATTGGCTCCACAAGAGCGGGATGCATCCCCTCGCGGTAGTCCAGGTCGCCCTGATCCATACCGCGCAGCAAGACCTCGGCGGTGGCAATGTTGGTGGCAATGGGTACGCTGTGCATATCGCACAGGCGGAGCAGATTCTGCTCGGTGATGCTGGCGGCATCCGCTTTCAGCGGGTCACGGAAGAACAACACCAGATCCACTTCGTCGCACGCAATGCGGGAAGTGATCTGCTGCACACCGCCCAAGCGCCCGGAGAGATAACAGTGCACGGGCAGGCCGGTAGTCTGCGCCAGCATCCGTCCGGTGGTGCCGGTAGCAATGACTGTGTTTTTGGACAAAATGGCGCTGTAAGCAGTGCAGAACTGCAGTGCAAGCTCTTTGCGGGAATCGTGTGCAAGAATGGCGATCGTCATATTGCTCTCTCCTTTGTTCCAAGTATAGTGTTGTGTGTGACGAACAACTTTCTCATTGGAAAGTGAAATGAAGTGAAATCGTTATCAAGTTTTCCAATATAGTTTTACCGCATCGAAACAGGGGCTGTCAAGGGGGTTCTTGTACTTTTTACAAAACAAAATGGAGAAAGTAAGACTATATCTTTGTGAGAAGTGCAGAAAACTGGGATACAATCATCCATATCAGTGAGCGAACAGGAAAGGCAGATTGAAAACATAATTCAGCTTTTGTCTTTACTGAAAGAACATTTCATGGGAATAAAACAAAAATACAGGCTGGCGCAAATCGCACCAGCCTGTTTCGGAAAAAACTTTTCAGTTTCGTTTCTAAATTATGAATATTATGGAGAAAACGCTCACTCCCGATTTCCGCACTGGAAAGGTGGGTTCAGCGGGCTTTAGCGGATCTGACCATTGCCGTGGATGATATACTTGTAGCTGCACAGCTCGGCCAGTCCCATGGGGCCGCGGGCGTGGAGTTTCTGGGTGGAAATGCCCATTTCACACCCAAGGCCGAATTCACCGCCATCCGTAAAGCGAGTGGAACAGTTCACATACACGGCGGCGCTATCCACTGCGGCAGTGAACAGATCGGCATGGGCCTGTGTCTGGGTCAGGATGGCTTCGCTGTGGCCGGTGGAGTGCTCAGCAATATGCCCGATGGCCTCCTCCACGCTGTCCACGACCTTGACCGCGAGGATGTAGTCCAGAAATTCGGTGTCAAAGTCCTTTTCTCCGGCAGGGGTGCCGGAGATAATGGCGGCTGCGCGCTTATCCAGCCGCAGATCCACCGGGTGCAGGCCCTTTGCCGCGCGGTCCGGGCCAAGCCGCTGGGCCAGACGGGGAAGAAACTCCCCGGCAATGGCAGAGTGCACAAGGCACACTTCCTCAGCGTTGCACACGCTGGGGCGGCTGGCCTTGGCGTTCTCGATGATGTCCAGAGCTTTGTCCAGATCGGCGGTGTCGTCTACGTACACATGGCAGATGCCGGTGCCGGTCTGGATGCAGGGTACCTTGGCGTTCTGAACGCAGGCACGGATCAGCCCGGCACCGCCGCGCGGGATCAGCAGATCCACATAGCCTACAGCGGTCATCAGAGCATTGGCAGAAGCGTGGGTGGTGTCCTCGATCAGGCAGACCGCTGTCTCGGGCAGACCGGCTTTTTTCAGGCCCTGCCGCAGGGCTGTGACGATGGCATGAGCACTGCGCCATGCTTCCTTGCCGCAGCGCAGGATGCAGGCATTGCCGCTCTTGATGGCAAGGGCAGCGGCATCGCTGGTTACATTGGGGCGGCTCTCGTAGATAATGGCGATCACGCCCATGGGCACAGCCGTCTTTTCAATGACAAGCCCGTTGGGGCGCTCCACCCGGTTCAGCACCCGGCCCACCGGGTCGGGCAGGGAAGATACCTCCCGGATGCCCTGCGCCATGGCTTCAATGCGCGGTGCGGTCAGGGCCAGACGGTCCAGCATCACATCGCTGATGTGCCCCTTGGCCGCAGCCATATCCTCAGCGTTGGCAGCAAGGATGGCCGCCTGATTGTCTGCGCTGCACAGCGCATCTGCCATGCCCAGCAGGGCCGCATTGCGGGCGGTGTTATCGGCCAGCGCAAGGGCACTTTTGGCGCTGCGGGCGGCTTCCAGAATTTCCTGTGTGGTCATGTGTTCAGTCCTCCTTGCGGGCCGCAAAGCGGGTGCCTGCGGATCTGCCTGCGGCAATGTCGTACAAAAGCTCCGGGTGTGCGCCGTTGGCAATGACCATATCGGCACCGCTGCCCGTTACCATGCGGGCAGCGCGCAGCTTGGTGGCCATGCCGCCGGTGCCAAGGGCCGAACCGGCACCATCGGCCAGCGCCATCACCTCGGGGGTGATCTCCTCCACCAGCGGGATGAGCTTTGCATCCGTGTGGGTGTGGGGATTGGCGGTGTACAGGCCGTCGATGTCACTCAGCAGCACCAACAGGTCAGCCTTGGCGCAGCAGGCCACGATGGCCGCCAGCGTGTCGTTGTCGCCAATGGAGGTGATCTCATCGGTGGCAACGGTGTCGTTTTCGTTGATGATGGGCAGGGCACCCAGCTCCAGCAGGCGGGACAGGGTGTTCTGAAAGTTCACGCGGCGTTCGGTGTGCTCCACGTCCACGCCGGTGAGCAGGATCTGCGCCACGGTGTGATTGTAGGCGTTGAACAGCCGGTCGTAGGTGTACATCAGCTCACACTGGCCCACAGCGGCGCAGGCCTGCTTGGTGGTGGTGTCCTTTGGGCGGGTTGGCAGTGAGAGCTTGCCCACGCCCATGCCAATGGCACCGGAGGACACCAGAATGACCTCATGGCCCTCGTTTTTCAGGTCGCTGAGCACCTTGACCAGCTGTTCCGTGTGGCGGATGTTCAGCCGTCCGGTGGCGTATGCCAGAGTAGAAGTGCCTACTTTTACAACGATGCGCATGATATCCTTAACCCTTTCCCATTTCCTTTGTCTTATTGTACGAGGCGATCACGGCATCCATCACCGCACCGCGCAGGCCGTGCTCTTCCAGCACGCGCACGCCCTGAATGGTGCTGCCGCCGGGGCTGCACACAGCATCCTTGAGTTCGCCGGGATGCTTTCCGCTTTCCAGCACCAGCTTTGCGCTGCCCAGAACCATCTGCGCGGCATATTCCTGCGCTTTGGCGCGGGGCAGGCCGCAGGCCACGCCGCCATCAGCCAGAGCCTCAATAAACTGGTACACCCATGCCGGGCCGCAGCCGGAAACGCAGCTGGCGGCATCGATCAGACTTTCCGGCACGGCGTCCAGACGGCCCGCAGGAGCCATGATCCTGAGGAAGGCTTCTTCTTCCTCAGCGGTGACATTGCTGGAACAGTACTGGATCATACCCTCGCCCACCGAAGCCGGGGTGTTAGGCATGATGCGGATCACAGGAAAGTCCTCACCGGCCATCTCCTGAATACGGGCGATCGAAAGGCCCGCTGCCATGCTGCACAGCACAAAACGGCTGGAGCGCTCGTCAAAGGTGAACTTGAGCGGCTGGAGCAGAGCTTCCATCATCTGGGGCTTTACCGCCAGAAAGATCAGGTCGCAGTCACCGGCCACCTCAGCATTGGTGGCTGTTTTGCAGCCCAGTTCTTTGGCCAGTGCCTGTGCCTTGGCCGCAGTGCGGTTTGCCAGAAAAACTTTCTTAGGGTCAACAGCTTTGCAAACGGCACGGGCGATAGCTCCACCCATGTTGCCGCAGCCCAGAAAACCAATGGTATCCATCATAGTTTGTACCCTCCCTCAAAACGGCACTTCAATCACAGCCGTCTGCTCCCATTCTAAGCGCAGAGGAATATAAAATCAAGGGCCTTTTCCGCTTTTTTGCCGGAAGAAGCCGCTTTTGCAGGCATTTCACACCGCCGGAAGGGGTTTGGGGGATGAGAAACGGCTCTTGAAGCGAGAAACTGCCGGAGTGAAAACGCAGGAAGGCATTCTTTGTTTACAAAATGGACAGAATCAATGCTTGCAATCGGAACGACTTTTGCGGTATTATAATGTACGAAGCTGCCAATCGCCGTACGCAGCGGGAAAAATTTCTACGGTTGGGAAAGGAAGGTTTTTGTGTCACAAACAACGAAGCGGGCACTGGAAGCATCGCTGAAAAAGCTGCTGCTGGAAAAGCCCCTCAATAAGATCACGATCAACGATATCACCGAGGACTGCGGCGTGAACCGCATGACCTTTTACTACCACTTCAAGGATATTTACGATCTGGTGGACTGGATCCTGACGGAAGATGCAATCAAGGCGATGGAAGGCTGCCAGAGCTTTGATACATGGACCGAAGCATTTCTGGACATCCTGCACCAGATCCGGGATAACAAAACACTGGTGCTGAACGTATACCGCTCTGTGGGGCGTGAACAGGTGGAGCAGTATCTGTACAAGCTTCTGGACTCCATGCTGAAGGAATTTGCGGATCGCGAATGCCGCGACATCACCGTGCAGGACGATGACAAGCAGTTTGTGGTGGATTTTTACAAATATGCGCTGGTGGGCGTGGTGCTGGAATGGATCCGCCGGGATATGAAGACCGAGCCCGCTGTGATGGTAGAACGTATGGGACGGATGCTGCAGGGCGATCTGCGCCGCGCGTTATGCCGCCTTGCCAGCAATAAGATCCATCTGGAACAGGACGGTTGAACCGGAAGAACGACAAAATTTTATCATAATCCGCGCCGTGATGGGTTTTCTATCACGGCGCTTTTTCTGTTTATGGAAACTTGTGGGATAGAATGGTAGAGTAATGGCATAGAAATAGAAAAAGAGATTTCCGAAAAATACCGTTTGGAGGAAAAGGATAATGAATACTTCTATTGAGAGCCTGACTCATAAAATGCAGCGTGCTGCCGTTGGTAAAATGGTGGACGTGGTGCTTTCTCATGCCGATAAAGACCGTCAGAAAACCGTGGGACAGCTGGTGGATATTGCAAAGCAGTTCTATGGCAGTTCGTTCAGCGATGAAGCCTACGAACACGCCAGACAGACCCTGACCGACCCCGACAGCAAGTGGTCCAAGCTCATCAACTGTGTGCTGGATCAGACCGACCCCAACGTGGCCCGCACCATGGCGCTGAATCTGGGCTACGAGGCTTTCTTCCGCGGCACCAAGACCATCCGCGAGAACCGCGTGAAGTATCAGTGCAACATTCCGTGGCTGATCCTGTTCGACCCCACTTCTGCCTGCAACATGCATTGCGTGGGCTGCTGGGCTGGCGAGTATGGCAACAAGAACAACCTCAGCTTTGAGGATATGGACAAGATCGTTACCGAGGGCAAGGAGCTGGGCGTATACCTGTACATGCTGACCGGCGGCGAGCCGCTGGTGCGTAAGGCTGATATCCTGAAGCTGGCCGAGAAGCACAATGATGTGCAGTTTGCCATCTACACCAACTCCACCCTCATCGATGAGCCCTTCTGCAAAGAGGTGGTGCGTCTGGGCAACATTGCCTTCATGCTGTCCATCGAGGGCACCCCGGAGACCAACGATGCCCGCCGCGGTGAGGGGCACTATGCCGCTGTTATGCATGCTATGGATCTGCTCAAGGAGCACGGCATCGTGTTCGGCACGTCCATCTGCTACACCCGCGATAATATCGAAGCTGTTACCAACGATGAGTTCATGCGTTTCCTGTGTGAGAAGGGCGCACACTTCGGCTTCTACTTCCACTACATGCCCGTGGGCAACGACGCAGCGCCCGAACTGATGCCTACCCCGGAGCAGCGTAAATATATGATCGACCGCATCCGCTATCTGCGCTCGGAAGAGTGCGATATCCCGTTCTACCCGATGGATTTCCAGAACGATGGCGAGTTCGTGGGCGGCTGCATTGCCGGCGGACGCAACTACTTCCACATCAACTCGGCCGGTGACGCAGAGCCGTGCGTGTTCATCCACTACTCCAATGCCAATATCCACGACCAGAGCATTCTGGAAATTCTGCACAGCCCGCTGTTCATGGCTTATCACAACGGCCAGCCCTTCAACAAGAACCATCTGCGTCCCTGCCCGATGCTGGAAAACCCCGAACTGCTGCAGAAGATGGTGCACGAGACCGGTGCCCACAGCACCGACCTGCAGTCGCCGGAGAGCGTGGAGCACCTGTGCGAGAAGTGCAAGAACTATGCGGCCAACTGGCAGCCCACGGCGGACGAGATCTGGTCCCACACCAAGATCCGCGAGAGCCGCTACGAGAACTACAAGGACTGGAAGCCCTCGCAGCCCATTGAAAAGTAACGAAGGCAGACATCATAATGCAAACAAAGCCCAGGCGTTCCATTGAAGTGCGCTCCGTCAAGTAGACAGAGAAATAATATAAGTTTTTGTTCGCCGTTTCCACAAGGAGACGGCGAATTTTTTGTGCAAAAGTGATTGTTCTTTCTTGACATAAAAATACCCCCAGAGTACGCAGAGTTTTTGTTTTACTCTGTCTACTCTAGGGGGAGCATATCACACGCAGAGAGGGTCTTACTGTTTCATGAAAGAGTGGTTTTGAAAATTACCAGAACCAGTAGCGCTTTTTCAGCACAACATATGCAATGCCGATCAGAACCACTACAACACCACCGGCAATGAAGAAGGTCCAGTTGATATTGGCAAATTTCAGGTTCTGGTTGGTCAGCAGATAACGGCCTGCAGTATCGGCAGTGATGATGCCGTCGGTGTAGCTGTTCAGGTACTGCCACTTGTTGGAGACGGCGTTGTACAGATACAGGCGGGTATAGGTGCTCACATCCAGATCGATGCGCACCGAGCAGGGAAGAGCCTTGCCCTTGTCCAGCTCAAACTCGATGCCCTGATCGGACTCAGTCAGGATGAGCATGGTGTCCAGCTCACTGGTGGTGCTCTTGACACCGCTGCCTGCAATCTGCATGGTGTAGCCATCACCCACCACGCACAGGGTCTTGCCGGTGGTGCGCAGCGCATTGAGGATATCACCGGTCACGGTAGGCACCTCGGCCTGTGTGAAAACGATCTCGTTGTCCTCACTGTCCTGAATGGCCTGCACAACGGGATCGATCTCGATGGGAGTATCGTTATCCGATTCGGTGGAGCTGCTGTCCGAAGAATTATCGGAAGAAGATGCAGCCGAACGGTTGACGATGACCGTGACCATGGCGGATGCAGTGCCGTTGGAAACGGTAATGGAAGTAGCGCCGGTGCCCACAGCCGTGATCACGCCGCTGGGGCTGACCGTGGCAATGTTGCTGTTGGCGGACTTATAGGTGAACTTCTGGGAAGCGGAAGAAGGCTTGACACTGGCGGTCAGGGTGCGGGTGGCACCGGGCTTGAGCACAACGTAGGAAGGATTCACCGTGACGACCTGACCGCTGTTGGAAGAACCAGTGCTGGCGGTGCCAGTGCTGGAGTTGGGAATACTCATGACCGTGACATTGGTGGTAGCAGTCACCGAACCGCAGGTAGCGGTAATGGTGGCGGTGCCGGGGGCAATGCCGGTAACACGGCCGAAATTGTTCACCGTGGCGACCTTCTCATTGGAAGAGGTCAGGGCGACGGTGGCATAGTTGGAAGCCGAAGTAGGCCGCACCTGCAGCTGTGCCGAGACCGAGTTGCCAACATAGATGGTGTTGGAGGAAAGGGAAAGGTCCATCTCGGTAACGATCATGGAAGAATCCATGGAGACAACGATGGTGTAGGCACAGATCTGGTTGCCTGCGGCAGCGGTGATGCGGGTGGTGCCTACGCCCACAGCCTGCACGACACCGGAGTTGCTCACGGTCAGAATGGAAGTATCGTCCGAGATAAAGACAACCGAGTCGGTAGAGTTGCGCGGACGCACCACAGGAGACAGCTGCTGAGAGGAACCCAGCAGCATGTTGGCGGTATAGCTGCCGGCCTCAATGCTTTCGGCAGGCACGTCCTGATCCCACGGCATGGCAACGCCGCTCAGGGCAAGGCCGGAGACAGGGCTTGCTGCGGCCGCAGACACAGCTGTGCCGCAGGCCAGCAGGCAGAGCGCTGCCGCACAGACGGCCAGTTTTTTTGCGGTTGATTTCATAGTAAGTGTACCTCTTTGGGTGATATAACGGCGGCTGGCAGTCAGCACAGCTCCGGTTTAGCGGAACAGAACGCCCAGGGCTTCCATTGCGTACTCGAAATAGGTGACCTGATCGTACTCCACGCGGGCAGTAACGCTCATGCCGTTGGAAAGATCCACCTTGTCGCCGCTGCGGCTCACCACATAAGTGGCATCGGGCTTAATGGTCATCTTATAGTAGGAAGCGTTGGAGCTGGCCGTCACGTCACTGTCAATGGCCGTTACAGTGCCGGTCAGGGTGCCATAGGAATACTCCGAAAGGCCGGTAATGGCGATCTTGCACGGGTCACCCACATGAAGCAGCGGGCGGTCGTTCACGGTGACCATGGCAACGATCTCCAGATCGTCGTTCTCGCTGGCAACAGTGGCCAGCGGGGAGCCTGCGCTCAGCACCATGCCCTCTTTGTAAGGAGTATCCATGTGAATCACACCGGAGGTGGGGGCGTAGATGTAGTAATCGTTGGCACCGGTGTTCAAGGCATCGAGCTGAGCCTGAACGTTGTCCACGTTGCTCTGTGCGCTGGTAATGCTCTGGGAGATGGACTGCATGGTGGAGTAGTACAGAGCTTCTACTTCGCTCTGGCTCTGCTCCATCATGGTCTTGATCTGAGCATCGGAGTAACCGGCAGCCTGATAGGCCGTGGCATCAAAGGTCTTCTGAGAGACCTGGCTCTTGTAGGTCTCGTACTGATAGTAGTAGGGCTGATCTTCGGGGTTTGTCTCGCTGAAGTAGTTGGTATCATCCTGCACGCATTGCAGCAGCTTGTTGTACTGGTCCAGCTGGGTCTGGTAGATCTTGAGCTGGCTTTCCAAGTTATCCTGCTGCATGTCGATATCCGTGCTCTTGATGTGGGCCACGAGGTCGCCCTCGTTCACATAGCTGCCCTCCGAAATATACATCTCGGTAATGGAGCCGGAATAACTGGACATGATATAGGTTTTATTGCTGGCCTGCACGGTGCCTGCGTTCTGGCTGACATAAATGCGGTTGGTATGGGTGCTCCACACCACCAGAAACAGCATGAAGATGCCCACCAGAATGACAAAAGCGTAGCCATAAGGCGGCAGCTTTTTTTCCATCATGATGCGGCGGTCCTGCAGATCCGAAAGGTTCTGAACTTTAATCGTCATAATTACTTGGTCTCCATAAAGACATCGACCACGGCATCATCCTCATCCTGATTGACATAGATGGTATAGGAGGTGCCGGTCAGTTTCTGCTCATTCTCAAAAGCGTGGACCTGCAGCTTGTAGGAAGCCAGCTGGCTTTCGGGCATGGGGCCGGTGTAGTGGGCATACAGGCAGTTCTTCACGCGCAGAACAGCATCCATATGGTAGTCCTGCTCCATCTGGCCGATGAACTGGGTAGCCTGCTGCATCATGTACAGGTGCATCTGACGGTCCTCACCAACCACCATGGCCTGCACAATGGGGCCAATGGGCTGTGCGTTGTTGCTCTTGATAAAGTTGTGCATCTGGGTCAGCACCACGGGCAGACTGGCCATCTCTTCCGGATGGATCTCACGGGAAAGCACATTGGTGAGCTTCAGGGTCTTGTTCTCGGCTACTTTGATCTCTTTCATGTTGAATACCTCGGTTCCTTTTCAGATTTACCTCAGAAGAGGCAGTAATAGGCAATCGAGAAAGGGGAGAAAACCGCTGCAGAGAGCAGCTTCCTCTCCGCTCCCGATCGCCTACTACTTATAAAAGTAATAGGGATCTTGCAAATAAAATGTGCCCGGAGGCGTTTTGCCTCCGGGCACACCATAGTGAGGCATAGTTACCTGAGCAGGCGGGGCCTGTTCAGGATAACACCATCTACTTCTACTAAACAGAAAGTCTTTCTAGCTCTTTTTTATCTGACACAGCAAAACTATGTCAAATCAAGCTATCCATCATGAATGACTCCCTTTCATGTGTAACCGGGTGCGCACCCGGCTGCAACACATCAATAGGTGATCGACTCACCGTCGTCATCCTCTTCCACCACGGCCTGCATGACAGACTGCTTGGGCTCTGCCTTTTTGCTGCGGTAGATACCCTGCTGCATGTTCCACAGCTCGTAGTACTTGCCTTCCTTGGCAAGCAGCTCATCGTGCGTGCCGCGTTCCACGATCTTGCCGTGATCCATCACAAGGATCAGATCACAGTCACGAACGGTGGACAGGCGGTGAGCTACGATCAGCATGGAACGATCTGCAAGCTGATCGTAGATCATGTTGAAGATCAGATTTTCCGTAGCAAAGTCCAGATTACTGGTGGATTCATCCAGAATGTAGAGGTTGGAATCTTTCAGGAAAGCGCGTGCCAGCGCAATGCGCTGCTTTTCACCGCCGGACAGGCCGTTGCCTGCTTCTTCCAGATAGGTGTTATACTGCAGGGGCAGATGACGGATAAAGTCGTGAGCATCTGCCTTCTTGGCAGCTTCCTTGACTTCGTCCATCGTAGCGTCCATACGGGAAACGCGGATGTTATCATAAATGGTCTTGCTGAACAGCTCAACGTTCTGCGGCACATAAGAAATTGCGCGGCGGACAGAATCATTGGTGTATTCAGCCAGATTCACACCGTTCAAGTCGATCTCGCCATCTTCCGGCTCATAATACTTGAGCAGAAGCTTGGTGATCGTGGATTTGCCGCTGCCGCTGCTGCCCACCAGCGCGACCTTTTTACCGGCCGGAATGGTAAAACTGATGTGATCCAGTGCAGGGGCGCGGTTGCCATAACGGAAAGTGACATCCTTAAACTCGATATCGCCCTCCACCTTGTCCAGATCGGTGCGGTCTTCGTCGCCGACCGTCTCGGAGGGATAATCCATGATCTCGCCCAGACGCTTCATGGAAATGCTGGCCTCCTGAATCTGCATCTGCAGACCGATCAAGTTGCTCAGCGGGGAAGTAAAGTAAGAGGACAGCGTGCTGAAGGCCATGAATCCGCCCAGTGTCATCTCCCCCTTCAGAACCTGACTGATACCCACATAGGTGGTCAGCATGCTGAAACCGGTGGAAATGAAGGAGGAAATCAGGCCCTGCGTGGTGCTGATCTTGCTGGAGCGCAGGCTGATCTTCAGGCTCTTGATGTACTCACGCTCGAGGTTCTCCATTTCGGTATCCTCGTTGGCGTTGCACTTGACCGTCTCAATGCCGCGCAGGCTTTCGATCATCTGGCTGTTCAGTGCAGCGGACTGCACCATGGTCTCTTCGTTGATCTTTTTGTAAGGCTGCTTGTAGATCAGCACCAGCAGAATGCTGACCAGAGCCATGAACAGCGAGATCGAGAAGAGCATCGCATTCATGCGGAACAGGATGATACCGGTGATAATGGCCATCGAGATATCCATGATCAGGCTCAGCGCAATGCTGGTGAAGATGGATTTGATGGTGTTTGCATCCGAATAACGGGTGGTGATATCACCAGTCTTGCGGGTGGCAAAGAACTTCATGGGCAGACGGAAGATATGCCCGAAGTAACCCAGCATCAGCGGAATATCGATCTTGATGGATAGGTGGATCAGAACCCACTGCCGGACAAAGCCCACCAGCGTATTGGTGATGCTGACCATGCTGAACACAAGGATCAGCGTGACCAGCAGATTGTCTAGGCCATATGGCAAGACCTCGTCCATCAGGATCTTGTTGAACATGGAGGAGGCAATGCCCAGGATCGTAACGATCAGAGAACTCAGGATCGCATAGGCAAAGAGCTTTTTCTGGGGCAGCAACAAGTCGACGTAACGCTTGAACATGCCGCCCTTTTCGATCTTACCGCCCTTGAACTCCGAGGTGGGGTTCATCAGCAGCAGAACACCGGTAAAGTTCTTGTAGAACTCATCCAGAGAGATCTTTTTCAGCTCACTGCCAGGGTCGCCGATCACGACATAATCCTTGCACTTGTGTTTTTTGCCGTTCTTCTCATCTTCCTTGGCGGCTTCGGCTTCTTTCAGCATGTGCCGACGACGCTCACCGTCATCTTTGATGGTGGTCTTTTTAAAGACGACCACAAAGTGGGCCAGCCCCTGATCGGTGATGACCTGCGCAATGCAGGGCAGCGAGAAATCGCTGAGGAAATTTTCACGGTCTACGCGAACCGCTGCAGTGGTGAAACCCAACTCATTAGCGGCTTTCTGCAAACCAACAAGGTTCGTGCCTTTCAGGTCGGTACCCATCATATCGCGCAGGCGGGTGATGGTAACTTCCTTTTTGTAATGGAGGCACACCATTGCGAGGCAGGCAGCCGCACAGTCAGTGGTGTCGTGCTGCCGGACATAGGTATAACGCATAGATGCTTCCTTTGATCATATACAAATTTATTCAAACAGCGGCAGGCGTTTTGAAGAAGCGGCCTGCCGCAGATCTGACAACGTGAAAAGAGCCGGAGCCTGAAACAACAGCACAGAGACCGGTGCTTTGTCCTGTCCTGCGGAGAACCATGACAAAACACCGGTCGGCTGCTATCAAAAGAAGGGAGCACCTACCCTTTGATCTGTGTGCCGGACTTTGGAAAAACAGATACAAATTCCCAAAGCTTATAAGCAGTATACCACAATGTGACATCTTCTTCAAGTAGTCAAATTTTAAGAAATCATTATGCTTGATGCTTTTTTCGCATGAATGCTGTGTTTTTGGGACAGAGAAGCCCAAAGACAGAGGAGAAACACGACTGCATGGCTGTACAGAAAAAGGGTGTAGTGTGGGACAAACAAAAAAGGCAATGTTCTGTGGAACATTGCCTTTTCTTCTGGCGCCTCTTGCCTGACTCGAACAGGCGACACCCTGATTAACAGTCAGGTGCTCTAACCGACTGAGCTAAAGAGGCAGATCACATTTGTGACTGCGAGAGATATTATACCGCATAAGAATGCCTTTTGCAAGCCTTTTTTTAAAAAATGAATCATTTTTGGCAAAATAAAACCGTCCTGCAGTGTTTTGAAACACTGCAGGACGGTAAAGTACATATTATAAAAGAAGGAAAGGCTTATTTCAGCTTGCTCTTGGCCTTCATGCGCTGCTCGTGGTTCAGGATCTGCTTGCGGATGCGCAGATTTTCAGGAGTGACCTCCAGCAGCTCGTCCTGTGCAAGGAATTCCAGGCAGCCTTCCAGGCTGAGCTTGCTAATGGGGATCAGGCGCAGAGCATCATCGGAGCCGGATGCACGGGTGTTGGTCAGGTGCTTGGTCTTGCAGACGTTGACATCCACGTCCTCGCCGGAAGCGGTGTAGCCAATGACCATGCCCTCGTAGACCTTCTCACCAGCGCCCACCAGAAGGGTGCCGCGCTGCTGAGCATTGAACAGACCGTAGGTGACAGCCTCGCCGGTCTCAAAGCTGACCAGAGAACCGGTGGAGCGGTTGGCAATCATGCCAGCCCAGACATCGTAACCGTCGAAGATCTGGTTGATGATGCCTTCGCCGTGGGTATCGGTCAGGAACTGGTTGCGGTAGCCGAACAGACCGCGGCTGGGCATACGGAACTCCAGACGCACACGGTCGGTGCCCAGAGATTCCATCTGCTGCAGGATAGCCTTGCGCTGGCCCAGACCGGTCATGACAGCGCCCTGATACTGGGTGGGCACATCGATGACGACATGCTCCATAGGCTCATAGGTCTTGCCGTCGATGACCTTGGTCAGAACGTGCGGGGGAGAGACCTGCAGCTCATAACCTTCACGGCGCATGGTCTCGATCAGGATGGACAGGTGCATCTCACCACGGCCCATAACGCGGAAGGAATCAGTAGTGGCAGAATCCTCCACCTTCAGAGCAACGTCCTTCAGCAGCTCCTTCTGCAAACGGTCACGGATCTGGCGGCTGGTGACGTACTTGCCCTCGCGGCCGGCCAGCGGGCTGTCGTTGACGGAGAAGGTCATTTCAACGGTAGGATCGTTGATCTTCACGAAGGGCAGCGGCTCCACATTGGAGGGGCTGCACAGGGTGTTGCCGATGGTCACGTCGGGCAGGC
>OHCZ01000266.1_pt1 | contig 34415 bp, 29 predicted proteins | sample 1566891 | NCBI WGS metagenome assembly OHCZ01 (sample SAMEA3879510, study PRJEB24766) | human gut metagenome | biome: human-associated habitat; feature: feces | place: USA | collected 1985/1987
AAAGATGCCTCAGAGGGCAATGGTTCGGATTTGGGTTGCTTCGCTCCACCAAAAAGCCTCAACGTATGAAAGTACGCTGAGGTTTTTGTTTTGCTGCAAAGCCAGACTCACTGGGCGGGTGGATTCGAACAGCATCGGCCCGCCGAATAGTCCGGAGGGCAAAAAAGCCCCTGCGGGGCTTTTTTAGATGCGCGGCTCGCGCAATCCACCCGCGCCCACCAAAAAACCTCAACGTATGAAAGTACGCTGAGGTTTTTGTTTTGCGACAAGGCTAAACTCATCGGGCAGGTGGATTCGAACAGCTGCGGCGATGTCGTTGAAGACAGCGCAAAAACAGCCCCGATGGACCGTCAGGTTCACCGGGGCTGCTGCTATACCATGATTTTGTTGACGTTAACATTTTCGTGATGCCGCGAAAACATCACATGTAGACCTTCTGGCTGCGCACCTGCGCTTCGATCAAAAGAGCTGCTTCCCCGTGGGGGCTATGCACATGCAGGATATCTGTTTGTGCCGCCGTTACTCTTCCGCTGCAGCTTTGGATTCGTTCACAAAGGCGGCGATCTTATCCACCTGAATTTCGGCAACGGCACGGCCGGTCTCGTAGACGCGGCGCAGCTGGACCGGATCGCGCTCCATGGAGCCGATCTCCAGCGGGATGGGCGGGCGGATGACGAACGCCTTGCCGGTCTGCTCCAGCATGGCAATGTGATCCAGCGTTTCGTTGTAGCGCTCGTGACGGTCGGCAACGGCTTCCACGAAAGCGGGGTAGCGCAGGTAGCGTGCCCGGATGACGGGCAGCATCTTGTTCTTCTTTTTCACAAAGCCCTTGGGCTGGGTCAGCACAATGAGGTTGCGTTTGTAGCCGATGGACTCGAAGAACCGCACGGGGATGGAATCGGCAATGCCGCCGTCCAGCAGCTGATAATGGCCGATCTTTACGATCTTGGCCGCCAGCGGCATGGAAGCGGATGCCTGCATCCACTGGATATCCTCGGCATCGCCGGTGCGGCACTTGTGATAGATGGGGTCGCCGGTACGCACATCGGTGCACACCACAAAAAAGTCCATGGGGTTCTCTGCAAATGCCTTTGCGTCGAACACGTCCAGCTTTTCCGGCACGGTGTGGTAGCAGAACTGCTCACTGTACAGGTTGCCGGTGCGCAGCAGGTTGCCGAAGCTTGCGTAGCGCTTATCGTTGCAATACTGGGTGTTGTAGCGGATCACACGGCCGATCTGATGGGACTTGTAGTTGCAGCCGAACACCGCACCGGCCGAAACGCCAATGGCACCATCCAGCACGATGCCATGCTCCATCGATACATCCAGAACACCGGCGGTAAACATGCCGCGCATGGCACCGCCTTCCAGCACAAGACCCGTTTTCATATATGCTCTCCCCTCCTGTGTGCCGGTGCACAGATGCCGGACACACCTTATATTAACTACAGTATACTCGAATCTGTAAAAAGTACAAGAGCGGAAAACCTATAAATTTATCAAGAAAACCTCTTGCCAAAGGAAAGAGCATCCGGTATACTAAGTGAAATAAAAAGAGAAATATGCGCTGCAAACGCATGGGCATGGAAAAGATCAGGTTGGAGGAACTGCTGCACTATGAAGATGCTGGAAGATCGTATTCGCAAAGATGGTATCGTACGCGAGGGCAATGTGCTCAAGGTGGATAGCTTTATCAACCACCAGATGGACATTCCGCTGTTCCGGGAGATGGCAAAGGAGTGGAAGCGCCTGTTTGCAGGCAAGCCCATCAACAAGGTGCTCACCATCGAGGCCAGCGGCATTGGCATTGCAGCCATCGTGGCCAGCGAGTTCAACGTGCCGGTGGTATTTGCCAAAAAGTCCATGAGCATCAATCTGGACTACAACAACTACGAGACCAAGATCCAGTCCTTCACCCACAAAAAGATCTACAATGTGATCGTCTCCAAAAAGTTCCTCACCCCGGAAGACCATGTGCTGATCATTGACGATTTCCTTGCCAACGGCTGTGCCCTGATGGGCCTGCTGGATCTGGCCCAGGAGGCCGGTGCCACAGTGGAGGGCATCGGCATTGCCGTGGAAAAGGGCTTCCAGCAGGGCGGCGAGCTGATCCGCAGCAAGGGCATCCAGCTGGAGAGCCTTGCCATTGTGGAGTCCATGAACAGCGAGACCGGCGAGATCGTCTTCCGCGAGCAGCCGCAGCAGAATTAAACAAAAAAACATTGCAGCCCCGGGAAAGTCGGAAGACCTTTCCGGGGCCGTTTTTTGCTTACGCCCCGTCAAAGCTGTCACCGTCGGCGGGCAGGTCGGCAGCGGTCTGGGCGGGATCGGGATCGGTTTCCGGTTCCACGGCGCGGGGCACGCCCTTGTACACCAGCGTCTGTTCCAGAACCTCGGCGCACACCGGGGCTGAAAGGCTGCCGCCGGCAGTCGTCCAGCTGTGGGGTTCGTCCAAGCACACCAGACACAAAAACTGCGGGTCGTCGATGGGAGCCACGGCCACAAAGCTGGCAATACGGGCTTTTTCGTCGGTGCTGTCCAGCTTCTGGCTGGTGCCGCTCTTGCCGCCCACCCGGTAGCCTTGGATGCGGGCATTGCGCCCGCCGCCGTAGAGCACCACGGCTTCCATCATCTCACGCATGGTTTCAGAAGTTTCCGGTTTGATCACCTGCCGCCTGCACACCGGCTCTGTGTGCTGCAGAATGCTGCCGTCCGGGTTCAGGATATCGCTGACAAGATAAGGCTGCATCAGCCTGCCGCCGTTCACCACAGCGCACACGGCTGCGGCCATTTCCATATAGGAGATCTTGCTGCTCTGGCCGAAGGCGCAGGAGGCCAGCTCCACCGGCCCCATGCGGTCGGCGGTGTAGTACAGACTCTTTTTGGGTTCGGCGGGCAGATCGACCCCGGTTGGCTCCCGCAGGCCGAAAGCGGCAAAGTAATCGCAGAAGGCTTCCTTGCCCAGCCGCGCGCCGATCTGGATAAAGCTCTGGTTGCAGGAATTTTCCAGCGCCTGGGTCACGGTCTGGCTGCCGTGGCGCTTGTGGTTGGCGCAGTGGAACCGTGTGCCCGCCACCGAGATGGACTCGCCGCAGTAAAAGGTGGAGTTTTTGCTCACAGCCCCGGCATCCAGCGCGGCGGCGCAGGTGATGAGCTTGAACACGCTGCCCGGCTCGTACAGGTCGCTGACGGCTTTGTTGCGCCACTGGGTCTGCTGGGCCAGCTGCAGGGCGGCAGCGCGCTCGCTACCGGTAAGGGCATCCACGGCCCTGCGGGCGGCTGCATCGTAGATCACGCGTGGCTGGTTCGGGTCGTAGGCGGGCGTGGTGGACATGGCCAGCACGGCCCCGGTGTTCACGTCCATCACGATGCCCACGGCGCGCGCCGCCACATGATGCTCCTTGACCGCATAATCCAGCGCGTTTTCAAGGTAATGCTGGATGTTGGCATCGACAGTCAGCCGCAGGCCGCTGCCTTCCAAGGGCACTTTTTCGGTCTCGTAGCTCTGCTCCAGTGTGTAGCCCCAAGCGTTGACGGCGGTGAGCACCACACCATTCTGCCCGGTGAGCACATCGTTATATTTCAGCTCCAGCCCGCTCACACCGGCGTTGTCTACATTGGTAAAGCCCAGCACGCTGGCCAGAAATTCCCCCTCCGGGTACCAGCGCTTGGAGTCCTGATTGATGCGGATGCCGGTGATGCCGTTCTCTTCACAAAAATCCCGCACGCGGTCGGCGGTGTCGCGCTCCACGCGGTAGCGCAAAAGGCAGTCGTTGGAGGTGCGGTCACTGAATTTTTCCAGCAGCTTCGCTTCGTCCAGCTCCAATATTTCCGCAAGGCCCTGCGCGGCAAGGCTGAGCTTTTCCTCCGGCATCTCGCGCGGGGAGGCCCGCAATGTCCAGCAGCTGCTGTTGGCGGCAAGCAGTACACCGTCGGCGCTGTAGATACGGCCCCGGTCGGCAGGCACCACAGTATCGCGCAATTGCTGGCCGAGGGCGCGGTTCGTATACCAGCCGCCCGCAAACAGCTGCAGATACGCCAGCCGCGCGGCAAGCCCCGCAAAGCAGACGCAGCACATCAACGCGGCCACCAGCCGTGCCCGGGCATGGAATGCCCGTTCCGGCAGGGTGCGCAAGGGGCGCGGCTCCGGTTTTGGCATGGCAGGCACCTCCTTCTCTGGGCAAGTGTATGCGCCGGTGCGCCGGGTCTATGACTAACCGGCACCGCCGCCGCGTACAATAAAGGAACGGAGGTGATACGGATGCACAAAGCTGCCCATGCAAAGCGCGGCCTGCCGCTGCGGCATCTGCCGGCCATGGACCTGCCATTTCTGGTGCTGGTGCTCACGCTGGTGGGCTTTGGCCTTGTAATGCTGGGCAGTGCCAGCAGTGCAGTGGCGCTGTACCGGCGGGGCGATGCCTTTGCCTACCTGCGGCCGCAGCTGCTGTATGCTGCGCTGGGCATCGGGGCCATGTGGGTGGCAAGCCGGGTGGACTACCATATTTACCACAAGCTGGCATGGCCGCTGCTGGCGCTTTCAATGGTACTGCTGACGGCGGTGCTGTTCATGCCGGAGTACAACGGCTGCAAGCGCTGGCTGGTGCTGCCGGGCCTGGGTACACTGCAACCCAGCGAGATCGCCAAATTTGCGGTGGTGCTGGTGTTTGCGCATATCATTGCGCTCAACCACGACCGCATGGGCAGCTTTGCGGTGGGGGTGCTGCCCTTTGCACTGGTGCTGGGAGCGGTGGCCGTGCTCATGCTGCTGGAACCGCACCTCTCCGGCACCGTGCTCATTTTGGGCATCGGCGCGGTGCTCATGTTCGTGGGCGGCACCGGCCTCAAGTGGTTCGTGCTGGCCGGGGCGGGCGGTGCAGCGGCCATTGGAGCTGCCATCATCATTATGCCGGACCTTGTGCCCTACGCGGCCAGCCGTCTCAGCTCATGGCTGGATCCCTTTGCCGACCCGCTGGGCGACGGCCACCAGACCATCCAGAGCCTGTATGCCATCGGCTCCGGGGGCGCGGCGGGCCTTGGCCTTGGCAGCAGCCGCCAGAAGCATCTGTTCGTGCCCGAACCGCAGAACGACTTCATCTTTTCCATCCTGTGCGAGGAGCTTGGCTTTGTGGGAGCCTGCGCGGTGATCCTGCTGTTTGCGCTGCTGCTGTGGCGGGGCATCACGCTGGCGGCGCATGCACCGGACCGGTTCGGTGCGCTGCTGGTAGTGGGCTTTGTGGTGCAGGTGGCCCTGCAGGCAGTGCTGAATATGGCGGTAGTCACCAACACCATCCCCAATACCGGCATCAGCCTGCCGTTTTTTTCCTCCGGCGGCACCAGTCTGATGATGCTGCTGGGCGAAATGGGCATCGTGCTGTCAGTGTCCCGCGGGGAGACATAAAACCGGGCGTTCCCTGCCATAAAACGACAGCATCCGCTGCCGGTTCAGCTACAAATAACCGGACAAACAAATGACACAACTGCAGACAAAATAAACAAAAAGCCTTCGCGCCGCATAGCATGAGGTATCTTTTGCGGAACGGGGGCTTTTTGCATGGGCGGAGATCTTATCATCACAGGCGGCATGCCGCTGAACGGCACAGTGCACATCCCGGCAGCCAAAAACAGCGTGCTGCCGCTGCTGGCAGCGGCCCTTTTGTGCAATGGCACGGTGCGTTTTCTGCAGGTGCCGCATCTTGCGGATGTGGACACCAGCGTGGAGCTTTTGCAGGGTGCGGGCTGCACGGCCCGCTGGCAGGGCAGCGACATCACGGTGCAGGGCGTGCCTTCCACCTGCCGCCTTGCGCCGGAAGCCGCCGCGCGGATGCGGGCATCCATTTTGTTCTGCGCACCGCTTCTGGCGCGGCTTGGCCGGGTGGAAACGGTGCTGCCCGGCGGGTGCCGCATTGGTGCAAGGCCGGTGGACCTGCACCTTTCCGGCCTTGCGCAGATGGGCGTGCACTGCCGGGAGGAGGGGGCAAGGCTGATCCTGACAGCGCCTGCCGGACTGCACGGTGCGGACATCACACTTGGGTTTCCCAGCGTGGGTGCTACCGAGACCCTGCTTCTGGCAGCAGCTGCGGCGCAGGGCGAGACGGTCCTGCGCGGGGCCGCACGAGAACCGGAGATCAGCGATCTGGCAGCATTCCTGAACCGCTGCGGCGGCTGTGTACAGGGCGCGGGCACCAGCACCATCCGGGTGCAGGGCAGACGAATGCTGTATAGCTGCAGCTTTGCGCCCATGGCCGACCGCATCGTGGCATCCACCCTTGCCTGTGCCTGCGCGGCGGCAGGAGGCCGGGTGGAACTGACCGGCTGCAGGCCGGAGACCTATGCACCGCTGTTGGAAATTCTGGCACAAATGGGCTGCAGGATAGAAACAGGGCCGGAAAGTGCGGTCATTACCCGGCTGGGCGCGCTGCACGGCGCGGGCAGAGTGTTTACCGGGGTATACCCGGCACTGGCAACAGACGCAGCGCCGCTGCTTGCTGCTGCCATGCTTGCCGCCGACAGCGCCAGCAGCATCGAGGATGTGGTGTTTGAGCGGAGATTCGGCTGTGCAGAGGGTTTTGCGGCTTTTGGAGCCGCTGTGCAGGTGCAGGGACGCACACTGGACATCCGGCCGGTGCGGCAGCTGCAGGGCGCGTGTGCACGGGCTGCGGACCTGCGCGGAGGCGCGGCACTGGTGGTGGCCGCGCTGGCGGCAAGGGGACGGAGCCGCATTACCGACACCGGTTACATCGACCGCGGATATGCCGGTTTTGCACAGATGCTGGCGGAACTTGGTGCCCAAATTGAGCGGGAAATGCCGCGGGAAAGCGCCAGCGAGAAAAAAACACCTTCAAAAAAGCAAAATTGACTTGCATTCAGGGCAAAAAGATGATACGATACAGTTATATAAGTGTAAGCAGATAATTTCTGTGCGCTATGCGCAGTTTTACGATAAAATCCGATGGAGGACAAAGTTATGGCACTCATGCTCGATGAAGAAATGGACGAAAACGTTACGACGATCAAGGTGATCGGCGTGGGCGGCGGCGGCGGCAACGCTGTCAACCGCATGGTCAGCGACGGCCTGCAGGGCGTCGAATTTATCGCAATGAACACCGACCAGCAGGCTCTGGCCAAGAACCACGCTGCCACCAAGGTGCAGCTGGGTTCCAAGCTGACCAAGGGCCGCGGTGCCGGTGCAGACCCCGAGATCGGCCAGCGCGCCGCTGAAGAGAGCAAGGACGAGATCGCAAATGCGCTCAAGGGCTCCCAGATGGTGTTTATCACTGCCGGTATGGGCGGCGGAACCGGCACCGGTGCAGCACCCGTTGTGGCCGAGGTGGCACATGATCTGGGCATCCTGACCGTTGGCATCGTCACCAAGCCCTTCTCCTTTGAGGGCAAGCGCAAGATGGGTCTGGCAGAGCAGGGCATTGCAAACCTGCTCATGCATGTGGACAGTCTGATCGTCATTCCCAATGAGCGCCTGAAGATGATCAGCCAGGAAAAGATCACCCTGATGAATGCCTTCCAGGCAGCCGATAACGTGCTGCGTCAGGGCGTTGAGTCCATTTCCGCTCTGATCAATGTGCCTGCCTTCATCAACCTGGACTTCGCCGACGTGCGCTCCATCATGAAGGATGCCGGCTACGCACACATGGGCGTGGGCAGCGCCAAGGGCGCAGGCAAGGCCGAGAACGCCGCAAAGGCTGCCATTTCTTCTCCGCTGCTGGAGACCAGCATTGCCGGTGCACACGGCGTGATCATCAACATCACTTCCAGCCCGGACATCGGTCTGGAGGATGTGGAGACCGCAGCAGGTCTCATTACCCAGAGCGCACATCCCGATGCAAACATCATCTGGGGTACTGCGTTCGACGAGAACCTCTCGGACGAGATGCGTGTGACCGTGGTTGCTACCGGTTTTGACAATAAGAGCGCAAGCGACCTGCGCAGCAGCATCAGCAATGCAATGGGCGGCGCACAGTCCACTCCGTCTGCTGTGTTCAGCAGCGAGACTGCAAGCCCGGCAGCTTCTGCCGCAGGCGGCGCTGCACCGGCACCCACTGCTGAAAAGCCCGTGGAAGAGGACAACAGCGATAATGGCTATTACGACCAGCTGATGGCCATGCTGAACAAGCGCAGATAAAAGGCTGGCCGTCATAAGCGGATCAGGCGTATCGGATGGATCGGAGGGACACCATGGCGCAGGGCAGGCAGCAGAACAATGGTTCGCGGCAGCGCTGTGCCCAGTCTGCCGCGGCAAAGGCTCCGGCAGAGCCGCCCAAGGCGGTGTGTGCCCAGCTGGAGCAGATGAACCGAAAGCTGGCAGCGGCCAGTGCGGAAATTTTGCGCTATCAGACCCGTCTGTTTGCCTGTGAACGGCAGATGGCCGCGCTGCGGCAGGAAAATGCCCAGCTGGAAGCGGCCTGTGAGCAGGCGCGGCAGGAGGCTGAGTGCGCGGGCGCTCATGCAGAGCAGCTACGTCAAGAGCTGGCCCGCCATGCCGAAGCTGTGCGGCCTGTGCCGGTTGCGGCACATACGCCCCCGCAGCCGGAACCATCGGCAGCGCAGAGTCCGCGGCCGGAGCCGGAGGCCGAACAGCCCCCACAGCCCGGGCCGGAGGCTTCGCAGCCTGCTCAGCCGGACTGGAAGCCCCAGACCAGATTGGAGCACCTCTCGGTGGAGCTGATGAACTGGTTCGACGATATGATGGGCGCATGATGGAAAGCTGGATAATCTGCAAAAAAAGCAGATATGAGTGAAATGAAAAGCTGCTGCAAAGCGCAAAGCTGTTGCAGCAGCTTTTTTTGTGGTCCGGTAGGAAACGGAAGACCCTGCGGCCGGAAGTACAGGAGCGAGGAGCGGTTGAGATGGAACCAAAACAGAAAATACTGATCGTGGATGACTCGGAGATCAACCGCGCCATGCTCAAGGAGATTCTGGGTGAGGGCTACGAATATCTGGAAGCCGAGAACGGCCTGCGCGCGATCGAAATTCTGCGCAGACGCACCGATATCGCGCTGGTGCTGCTGGACCTGATCATGCCGGAAATGGACGGCTTTGATGTGCTGCGGGTGATGCAGTGCTATGCATGGCAGGAGGAAATCCCGGTCATTGTGATCAGCGCGGCAGAGGACACCCGAAGCGTCGAGCGCGCCTATGATATGGGCGTGGCCGATTACATCCGCCGCCCGTTCGAGCGGGTCATGGTGCTGCGCCGGGTGAAGAATGCGCTCATGCTTTACGCAAAGCAGAAGCGCCTTACCCGCCTTGTGACCGATCAGGTGTACGAAAAAGAGCACAACGGTGTGCTGATGATCAGCATTCTGAGCCATGTGGTGGAGTTCCGCAACAGCGAGAGCGGCCAGCATGTGCTGCACATCCGCACCCTGACCGGCCTGCTCCTGCATCAGCTGGCGCAGAAGACTGACCGCTACCAGCTGGATGAGAGTGATATCTCGCTGATCAGCACAGCATCGGCGCTGCACGATATCGGCAAAATCATGATCCCGGAAGAGATCCTGAACAAGCCCGGCCGCCTGACCGAGGAAGAGTACGCCACCATCAAGACCCACACCACCGAGGGTGCCAGGATCCTGAAGGGGCTTGCCATCGGGCAGGACGAACCGCTGGTAAAGGTGGCACACGCTATCTGCCGCTGGCACCACGAGCGGTGGGACGGCGGCGGCTACCCGGACAGGCTCAAGGGCGACGAGATCCCCATTGCAGCACAGGTGGTGGCACTGGCCGATGTGTACGACGCACTGACCAGCGAGCGCTGTTATAAGCAGTCCTACAGCCACGAAAAGGCCGTTGACATGATCCTGCACGGCGAGTGCGGCAGCTTCAATCCGCTGCTGATGGAATGCCTGAAAGAATCATCGGAGTTGCTGCGCACAGAGCTGCAACGCTCGGAGTATGACCGCGGTTTCCGCCACGAGACCCGCCGCCTTTCGGAGGAGATTCTGCACCGCGAAGCTCTGCCCCGTGAGGATCGTGCCCAGCGCCTGCTGGATCTGGAACGGGAGCGCACCGCTTTTTATGCTGAGCAGCGCGGCGGTATTCAGTTCGATTACGATATACTCAGCGGCAGCGTGACCGTGGTGAACCGCTACGAGGACCCGGTCAACCGAACCCAGAAGCTGGACTTTGATAAGGGCATGGGCCTGACATTTCTCTCCGGCAAGGACCGCCGCAAGCTGCTGGATGCCATTGCAGCCGCAACGCCGGAAGAGCCGGATGCCGCATTCCCGGTGCTGATCGCGGTGGATCAGGAATACCGGCTGCACCGGCTGGTGATGCACACCATGTGGAGCCGCGCCGGTGTGCACCACTGCGTAAGCGTGGTGGGCCAGATCACAGATGACCATGCCCGCCTGCAGGAGCTGATGCTGGGCGATGTGAACAGCGACCAGCCGGAAGCACTGCTGGAACGCCTGAAGGGCATTTTTGACATCGTGCGTCTGGTGGACCCGGAAAGCACCAAGGTGCTGAGCCTGGGCAAGGATGGCCGACTGACCGAGATGCCCGGCACCTGCCACATGGTGTGGAACAAATCGGGCCGGTGCGAAAACTGCATTTCCAGTAAGGCCCTTGCCCGCAAGGAATCCCTGAACAAGATCGAGTTCAAGGACGATCAGGCTTATTTTGTCATGGCAAAGTATGTGGAAGTGGGCGGACGCGGCTGCGTGCTGGAAATGGTGTCCAAGCTTTCGGACGGACGCTGGCTGGATATGGGCGGCCGCCGGATGCTGCTGGACCGCGGCTCCAACTTTGACCGCAGCGCCTTTGTGGATTCGCTGACCGGGGCATACTCCCGCCAGTACTTCGAGTGCTTCCTTGCGGAGAGCGAACAGGTGGAAGGCGTAGTGATGATCGACGTGGATCACTTCAAGGAGGTCAACGACCGGTTCGGCCATCTGGTGGGCGATAAGGCCCTGCAGAGCGTGGCACAGTCCATCCTGAGCAACCTGCGCCAGACCGATGTGCTGGTGCGCTATGGCGGCGATGAATTCCTGCTGCTGGTGCCGCACATCCGGCCCGGGGAACATGTGATACAGCGCGTGCGGGAGGCTGCGGCCAGTGCCAGAGTGGAAGGCTACCCGGAGCTGGAGCTTTCGGCCAGTGTTGGCGGTGTGTGCGGTGTACATCCGCTCACCGAGGCCATCCGTCAGGCGGACGTAAAAATGTACCAGAACAAGGCCGAGCGCAAAAATTAAACAAAACAAAGCCCGGACAGGCTGCAGTATCGCACTGCTGTGCCTGTCCGGGTATTTTTGTTTTTTCAGCGCACAGCGCTGGTGCGGTGCTCCATCAGATAGGTGGCTTCCAGATCAGCGATGTGCAGCTTGACGGCAAGGGGATACTTGTCGTAGGCTTCCGAGATGGCAAAGCAGCCGCCCCGGGCCGCATCGTCAAAGCCGCCCATGTGCCAGCGGATGGCAACGGCTTCCTCGATGTGCAGCTTCATGAACCGCTCGATGAGGAATACGCTCTTTTCGCCGTGGCCGTAGGGGAACAGATCCTCCACGCTGTAGCTGGGCACCTTTTCCCACTGGCCGGTGGCTTCGTTTTTCACGTTGCGGGTGCCGGGCTTGTAGTAGTTGGCCTTGCACAGATCGTGCAGCAGTGCACAGATGGCAAAGGTCTCCTCGCTGTCGCCCTCGGTAAAAAAGGTATCGTGCAGCGCATGGTAGACGTTCAGGCTGTGCATACAAAGCCCGCCCTCACACGCACCGTGGAACCGAGTGGAGGCCGGTGCCGTAAAGAAATCGGTCTTATGGTCCAGCCAGTCCAGCAGCTTTTCGCTGCCGGGGCGGGTGATGTGCTGCTGCCAGATCTGCAAAAACTCTTCGCGGCCGCCCATGCTTACAGCTCCAGATCGTCCAGAAGGCCCTTGAGGATGGCCATTTCGTCGTGGCTCAGGGAAATGCCCTTGCCCATGCGGGTGCCGTCCGGGGACCAGTCGCGGATGTCGTACTTGGGTTCGCCGTCGTTCCAGCTGATGAGGTTCAGCTGACGCTCCCAGCCGCGGGGACGCTCCGAGAGCACTGCAATGCGCTGAACAACTTCATATTTGATCTCTGCCATGATGCAAAACCTGCCTTTATCTTTGTTTGCTACCATAATAAGGGAAGCGGACGCAGATTTCAACAGGTAGAGCAAAAATAATTTGAAAAATTTTTGTTAGCCGTAGGGTGCATCCTCACGCCAGTCCACAAGGCTCAGCACCTGAGAAGCATCCTCGTCCGGGGCCGGATGGCAGGAATGGGTGTGCTGGTCTGTGCTGAACAGTCCGGGTGCATAGTGGGCCATCACGCTGGTCTGCACATCCCCGGCCAAAAATTCCCGGGCGTTCTTCTGGTAACAGGCGGCCGGGGTGCCGTTGGTCATGGGCACACCCTGCGGGGCGCTGTTTGTGTCCGGGTGCGGGGTCTGGCCCGGTGTTTCGATCTGCGGCGGCACCTGTGTGCCGGGGGCAGCGGGGTCGCCGGGCAACAGGGGATCCGGCTCCCTGCCTAGCGGCGGGCTGCAGCGGGTGCAGCTGTTTTCCGGTGCGGCGGCAGTGCCGGGCTGGTGTTCCAGCTCGTGGCGGATAAAGGGTGTCAAGCTCATTGGAAAATCACCTCCGCCCATAGGATGCCCCGGAAAGATGTAACTTATAAAGAGGCCTGCGGTGTTTCACACGATCAATTCTACGGTAGAGCCGCCAGTGCGGGCTTTGCGCACCACCACCTGTCGGTCGATGCGGTCTTTCAGAACACCTACGTGGGAGATGATGCCCACCAGCCGGTCGCCCTCGGTCAGCCCTGCAAGTACGCGCATGGCCTGTTCCAGCGATTCGTCATCCAGACTGCCGAAGCCCTCGTCGAGGAAGAGCGTGTCCAGACGGATGCCGCCTGCCGCGCTCTGTACTTCGTCCGAAAGGCCCAGTGCCAGCGCCAGCGATGCCTTGAAGCTTTCGCCGCCGGAAAGGGTCTTGACGCTGCGGCGGGTGCCGTTGTAGTGGTCGATGATGCCAAGGTCCAAGCCGGACTGGCTGCGCTGGTTCTCGGCACCAATGCGCTCCAGCTCGTACTGCCCGGCGGTCATCTGCATCAGGCGGGTGTTGGCGTGGCGCAGGATGCGGTCCAGGTAGTTCATCTGGATGTAGGCTTCCAATTTGATCTTCTGTTTACTGGTCAAGGTGCCGCCCGCCGTGGCGGCAAGGGCACTCACCCACTGCCAGCGCTGTTCAAGCTGAGTGCGCGCTTCGGCAGCGGTGCGGTATTTTTCAGCGGCTGCACGGTTGGGCAGCCGCTGTGCGGCCAGCTGCTGGGCCTGCTCCCGCAGGGCAGTGCGGGCGGCGGCAAGGCGGGCCTGTTCTGCCTGTAAAAATTCCAGCGGCTGGGCAGGCCCGGTGGTTTCGGCAGTGGCTTGCTGGGTCTGCAGGGCATCCACAGCGGCTTTGGCAGCGGCATAGGCCTGCTCTGCCTGTTTGAGGGAATGCTGAGCCCGCTCCATGCCGGTGCGCAGGGCGGTGCGGCTGGTTTCCAATGCATCCAGCGCGGCCTGTGCCTCGGCCCGCTGCGGATAGGGCAGGGCTGCACGAGCGGCAGCGGCCTGCTGTTCCAGCGCATCGGCGCTGGCATTCTGCGCGGCGGCGGTGCTGTCAGCTTCAGCGGCGGCCTGTTCCAGTGCCGGGCGCTGGCGGCTTTTTGCCTGACGGTCGGCCTCCAATGCGGTGCGGCGGGCGCAGTCTGCTTCGGCCTGCCGAAGCGCGGCGACACACTTGGCCTGTGCTGCGTGCAGGGCACAGGCTTCTTCCGTCAGGACAGCGGTCATCCCCTTGAAGGTCAGCTGTACCGTCCCATCCGGGGAAGTGAAGCGCTCTGGCAATAGGCTCTCAGCATCCCGGCGCAGGGAGCGGCGGGCTTCGTCGGCTGCGGCAAGGGCGCTCTGTGCGGCAGTGCTGGCAGTCTGGGCCAGTGCATCGGCCTTTTCGGCTTCCTGCTTGGCGGCATCCACCTGCGCCTGCGTGGGGGCTGTGTGGGGCAGTTGGGCCTTTGCCGGGTGGTGGACGCTGCCGCACACGGGGCAGGGCGCACCCTCGGCCAGCGCCTGCGCCAGCAGTCCGGCCTGTGCGTCCAGAAAGGCTTTGTCCAGCGCATCCCGCCGGGCATGGGCCTGCTCCTTGGCTTCGGCGGCAGTGCGGTAGGCATCCTGCGCACGGTGGGCCTTTTGTGCCTGCTGCTGGCAGGCGGCAAGCCGCTGGTTCAGGGTGGTAAGGGCGGTGCTGCGCTGTGCCAGCTCCTTTTCCCGGTTCTGCAAGGCCAGCAGCCGGGTGGGAGCATCTTCCAGCGCGGTCAGCTCCTTTTCAGCAGCGGCCAGCGCTGTGTCCAGTGCGGCCAGCTGGGTGCGTTTCGCTTTGGCCTTGGCAGCGGCCAGCTGGGCAGCATCCCGCGCGGCCTGCTGCTGATGGCACAGGGCATCCAGCTCATCGTAGGCGGCAAGGGCCGTCTGTGCCTGCGTCACCTGTCCGGCAAGAACATCCAGCTGGGCGGCATCGCCTGCGTGGCGGGCGCTCTCGGCACGGGCAGCTTCCAGCACAGGCAGGGCAGCGGTAAGCTCTGCCTGCTTTGCGGCCAGCTGTGCGGCCAGCTGTCGGGCTTGCTGGGCAGCACCCAGCTGACGTTGTACTTCGTCCAGCTTGGCTTCGGTGTCCTTGAAGGCAGCAGCAACGGTCTCCTGCGCGGCCTGCTGGCGGGCCAGCAGACCTTCCAGCAGGGCAAGGGCCGTTTCCGGCTCGGTCTGGGCGTTCAGTGCGGCAAGGGCATCGGCATCCGGGTCGTCGGGAGAAAACCGGATGCCGGAGAGCAGACTGTCCAGCTTTGCATTCTGGGTGGTGCGCTGCTGGCTGAGGGCGGCGCTTTCGGCCTGCAGGCGCTCCTGCAGCCGGGCATAGCGCTGGGTGCGGAACAGCTTGCGGAAAATGCGGCTGCGCTCCTCGGTGGAAGCGTTGAGCAGCTTTGTGAACTGACCCTGCGCGATCATGGCGATCTGGCAGAACTGGCTGTAGTCCAGCCCGATGATCTCCTGCACGGCGGCAGTCACATCCTTGGCTTTGGTCACCGGCGGACGGCCATCGGAATAGGTGAGGGTGGCATCCGCTTTCTCGGTGGTCATGCCCTCGCCGCGGTTTTTGGGGCGCTGGTACTCCGGGTTGCGGCGCACGGTATAGCGCTGGCCGTTCACCTCAAATTCCAGCTCCACAAAGGTGGGCGTTTTAGGGCCGGCATATTTGCAGCGCAGCATGGTACCCTCGCGCACACCGCCGCTGGAATGATCGTACAGCGCATATGTAATGGCATCGAACAGGGTGGTCTTGCCTGCGCCGGTATCGCCGGTGACAAGGTATAAGCCGCCCCTGCCCAGCTTTGCCAGTTCCAGAACCGTCTCGGCGGCATAGGGGCCAAAGGCCGAAAGAGTGAGCTTCAGCGGTCTCATGCGTCCTCGCCCTCCTTCCAAATCTCCTCAATGAGCTGCTGGCAGAATGCCGCCTGCTCTGCCGTCAGCGGCTGATTGTTCTGCAGCTGGTAGAACGCCGAGAAGTGGTCCAGCGGGGTGATGCTCTCGGCGCGTTCCGGTGCGGTGATCTCCTGATCTTCCCGGGTGCGGAGGTTATCGTAGTCCAGCCGCATCAGGTTGGGGTAGATCACCCGCAGGCGGGCCAGCGCGTCCGGCACATCCTGCTCGTCGGTCAGGGTGATGTGCAGGTAGTCGTCCACCGCAGTGCCGTCGTAATTGCGGCGGTCGGTCAGCTCCATGTAGCTGCCGCGCGCTTCCCGCAGGTCGTGCTTCGGGGTAAGCGGCGCGGTGGTGATGGAAACTTCGCCCTTGGACCCAAGCTCCACGAAGCAGGCGCTTTTGTGCTGCCGGGCCTCCGAGAAGGAATACTTGAGCGGGGTGCCGCAGTAGCGCACGGTGTCGCGGCCCACCTTCTGAGGGCTGTGCAGATGGCCGAGGGCCACATAGTCAAAGGCATCGAACAGGCTGGCGTCCACGCTGTCTACGCCGCCCACCGACACCTCCTCGCTCTCACAGCAGGCAGCACCGGCTGCGAACTGGTGGGCCACCAGCACGCTGCGGTGGGCCGGGTCCAGCGGGCAGTGGCGCAGCACGCAGGCAAGGGCATCGTTGTAGCTCTCCACAGGCTCGTCCGGCCAGACATGCCGCACCATGGCGGGCTTGAGGAAGGGCAGAAGGTACACGTCCAGCGTGCCGTACTCATCGGTGAGGGGGATGGGCACCGGCGCACCGGAGAACACTGGGCTGACGTACACCCGGCTGTTTTGCAGCAGGGCAGAGCCAAAGGCGATGCGGTCGGCGGAGTCGTGGTTGCCGCTGATGGCGAACACCGGCAGCTGCCGCTCAGCCAGCTGGGTGAGGAACCAGTCCAGCAGGCGCACGGCTTCGGCAGGGGGAACGGGCTTATCGTAGAGGTCGCCCGCCAGCAGCACACCGTCCACGGGCGTTTTATCCAGCAGGGAAAGGATCTGTTCCAGAATGTACCGCTGGTCGTCCAGCATGGAGAACTCGCACACCCGCTTGCCCAGATGCAGGTCGGAAAGATGCAGAAAACGCAAACGGAAACACCGCCTTTTCAGAGTTTTCTTTATTATACAGCAGGGCGGGGGTGGGGGCAAGGAAAACTCCCCCAGTCATCGCTGCGCGATGCCAGCCCCCTCGGGGATGGGGCCTTTGGCAGTGCGGAAAAGCTTCCGATTTTGCCAGAGGCTCCCTCTTTGAGGGAGCTGGCACGGCACAAGCCGTGACTGAAGGAGTTCGCTTCCCTTAAATCAGAACATCTTCTCCCACGTTTCTTCGCCGACCGCGCCGTCGGCGGTAAGGCCGTTGCGGCGCTGGAACCGCTGCACAGCCGCTGCCGTTGCCGCGCCGAACCTGCCGTCGGCGGTCAGCCGTTCACCCAGAGAGTTGAGCTTCTGCTGCACCAGACGCACCGTGCCGCCGGAAGAGCCGCTGCGCAAGGCAATGCCGGGGTAGGGCACATGCAGGCCGTGCTTGGCCGTGTAGCGGGTGTAGAGCACGTTCCATGTGTTCGCGCCCACCTTGCCGTCCACATTCATCTTGTTTTTCAGCTGGAACTCCTTCACGGCGTTCTCGGTGGAAATGCCGAATTTTCCATCGGCCTTCAGCTCGCTGTACCATGTGCAGGCATCGCGCACACCGTTGAGCCAGGTCTGCACAAGAGCTACGTCCGGCCCGGAGGAGCCACGCTGGAGCAGGGAATAATAAGCAGGGATCGCCATAGTGGATAACACACTCCTTTCGCCACATGCTATGCGGCAAAAGTGCCGGGCGTTACCCCACAAGCACCACATCCTCCCGGCGGGCGGTGCGCTGCTGCACCCATTCCACCAGCCGGAGCCGGAGAATGTAGTTTCCGCAGACGAGGTCGTTTTCGGCAGGCCGGGCGTAGCCCCCGCAGGCAGAGCGGCACAGGCCCGGGTAGAGCACGCACCACCAGTTGCGGCCTTTTCCGGCACCGAGATCGATGCGCAAAGCGTCGTACCGCCCGGCGGGAAGAGTGCCGGAACCATAGCGCCGGGTGGCAAAGTACATATTTACCAGCTGCACCCGCACCGGCGTGCGGATGTTCAGCTGTGTCAGCGCGTGCCGGGCCGTGAGCTGCAGCTCAAATAGATGCTGCGCCGCCCAGGTGATCGCTTCCGGTTTGCTCTGTGCCGGGCAGGCGGTGTCCAGATAGGCAAGCACGGCATCCCGCACATGGAGCTTTGCGCTCTGGCTGGCAATGGAATCGCTCTCAGCCCGGATGTGCAGGCGCAGGGTGTCGGCGCACACCAGCGCCCCGGTGTCCAGCTGGGTGCGGCCCCATGCAAATGTCTGCCATGCGCCACACAGGGCAAGGGCGAGAAACAGGCCAAGGCAGAGCAGAGCCATCTGAGAACGTGTAAGCATTCTGGATAACATAAAAACAGACCCTTCTTCTGGAAATGTTATCCAGAGGATGGGCCTGTTGAAAAGAATTTATTCAGGAAAGAACGAACCCTCTCAGGCATTGCTGCGCAATGCCAGCTCCCCCGAGGGGGGAGCTTTTGTGCATATACCGGGAAAGTGCAGCTTCAAAGGCGAGATTGAATCGTCTGATGGATTTTTTCACAGACTGCTTCAAACTGAAGATCCACTTCATAATTAGAAAAACGAAGAACATCCAAGCCGTACTGCGAAAAGATGCTGCTCCGTTCACGGTCATACAGAAGCCCTTGTTCGGTGGTGTGTTGTGCTCCATCCAATTCGATGACCAGTTGTGCGCGAGAACAGTAAAAATCAGCAATAAAAGATTCAATGATGCGCTGCTTATAAATTTTTACCGGGTAGCGGCGCAAAAACTGATACCATAGCTTTCTTTCCTGCGGCGTCATTTCGCGGCGCAGCTCGCGTGCACGAGGCAGCATATCGCCATTTTTGGGAACGATGTTCGGTTTCATAGGAAACACCTGCTTTCGGTTTGAAAAAAGCTCCCCCTTTCGGGGGAGCTGGCATCGAGCGTATGCGAGATGACTGAGAGGGTCCTTTAGTTCTTCAGCGACTGCATGGGGGCAGGCAGGCGGCCGCCGCGGTTGATGAACACGGACGGGTCGTGCTGGTTCACGGCCATGATGGGGCCATAGCCCAGCAGACCGCCAAAGTCCAGCACCTCGCCGGCCTTGCGGCCAATGGCAGGGATCACGCGCACGGCGGTGGTCTTGCTGTTCACCATGCCGATGGCGGCTTCGTCAGCGATCAGGGCGCTGATGACAGCCGGGGTGGTGTCGCCCGGGATGATGACCATATCGATGCCCACCGAGCAGACGGCGGTCATGGCTTCCAGCTTTTCAATGGTCAGGCATCCGGTCTCGGCGGCGTGGATCATGCCGGCATCCTCGCTGACCGGGATGAAGGCACCAGACAGACCGCCCACGTGGTTGGAGGCCATCACGCCGCCCTTCTTCACGGCATCGTTCAGCAGGGCCAGACAGGCGGTGGTGCCGCAGCAGCCGCAGGTCTCAAGGCCCATCTCTTCCAGAATATTGGCCACACTGTCGCCGATGGCGGGGGTAGGTGCCAGCGACAGGTCGATGATGCCGGCGGGCACGCCCAGTGCCTGAGAAGCCAGATTGGCCACCAGCTGGCCCACGCGGGTGATCTTGAAGGCGGTGCGCTTGACCAGCTCTGCCACCTCGTCGATGGGGGCATCCTTGGGCAGGCGGGCCAGTGCAGCGCGCACAGCGCCGGGGCCGGAAACGCCCACGTGGATCTCACAGTCCGGCTCGCCGGGGCCGTGGAATGCACCGGCCATGAAGGGGTTGTCCTCCGGTGCGTTGCAGAACACCACCAGCTTTGCGGCACCGATGCACTGACGACCAGCCGTCAGCTCACTGGCCTTCTTGACGGCCTCGCCCATGAGCTTGACAGCGTCCATATTCAGGCCTGCCTTGGTGGCACCAATGTTCACCGAGCTGCACACGATGTCGGTCTCGGCCAGTGCGCGGGGAATGGACTCGATCAGGCGGCGGTCACCGGCAGAAAAGCCCTTGTGCACCAAAGCACTGTAGCCGCCCACAAAGTTTACACCCACCTTTTTACCGGCGGCATCCAGAGTTTTTGCAAACTCCACAGGGTCGGCATCCGGGCAGGCACCCAGCAGCATGGCGATGGGTGTGACACTGATGCGTTTGTTGATGATGGGAATACCGTACTCGGCACTGATATGCTCCACCGTGGGCACAAGGTTTGCGGCCTTGGTGGTGATCTTGTTATAGATGTTCTCGCACGCCTTCTTCGGGTCCGGGTCGATGCAGTCCAGCAGGCTGATGCCCATGGTGACGGTGCGCACGTCCAGATTGTCCTGAGTGAACATCTCGATGGTCTCGAGGATGTCACCGGTATTAAACATACTCATTGCAGTGTACTCCCTCCATCAGATGGTGTGCATGGCGTCAAAGACTTCCTGACGGGTCACGTTGATCTGCATGCCCATCTCGGCGGCCAGTGCATCGCAGCGCTTGTGCAGCTCTTCGTGGCCCACATTGCACTTGGAGATATCCACCAGCATGATCATGGCGAACATGCCCTGCAGGATGCTCTGGGTCACGTCCTCGATGTTGATGTTCAGTTCGGTGCACAGACCGGCGACCTTGGCAACAACGCCCACGGTATCGTGACCAATGACGGTAATGAATGCTTTCATCGTTTCCACCCTCGTTTTCCTTTTGATGAACGGTGCCGCAAAAGCTCCGGCACACTCTTACCCTTCCAGTATAGCAGATTTGGCAAAATTTGAACACACTTTTTGTAAAAAAGAACAGACACGAAGGGAAAAAGACATTCTATCCCAAAAATTGGGTGCAATCTTTTACAGCTTGTGCTATACTTATAAATAATTTATTTCCCGGTTACGGGCTGAGAAGGAGCAAAATACTATGGAACAGCTTTTGAAGATCCTGGAAGACAATGCGCGGCTGCCCATTGAGGACATCGCCACGATGCTGAATAAATCCCCCGCCGAGGTGGCGGCCATGATCGATCTGGCCCGGGCGCAGGGCATCATCAAGGGCTACAAGACCCTCGTGGACTGGGAAAAGGCCGGGGTCAACCGTGTGGAGGCCGTCATCGAGCTGAACGTCAGCCCCAAGAAGAGCCGCGGCTTTGACGAGATCGCAGCCACCATTGCCGCCTTTGACGAGGTGGAGAGCGTGCTGCTGATGAGCGGCGGCTACGACCTGCAGCTGGTGATCAAGGGCCAGACCTTCCAGGAGATCGCTCTGTTCGTGGCAAAGCGCCTTTCTCCGCTGGACGATGTGCTGTCCACCGCCACCCATTTTGTGCTGCGCACCTATAAAAAGGAGGGCCGCCTGTATCAGGACGAAGAAATCGATGAAAGAGAGTGCACGGTGCTGTGATGGACTACGATAAACTGATCGCGCCTGCCGCTGAGGCCATGCGCCCCTCCGGCATCCGCAAATTTTTCGATCTGGCTGCCGAAATGCCCGAGTGCATCAGTCTGGGCGTGGGCGAGCCGGACTTCAAAACGCCATGGGCTGTGCGCGAAGCCGGCATCGAGAGTCTGGAGCATGGCCGCACCCGCTACACCTCCAACGCAGGCCTGAAGGAGCTGCGCGCCGAGGTGGCAAAGTATCTGGAGCGCCGCATGGGCCTGCACTACGACCCGCTGCACGAGGTGCTCATCACGGTGGGCGGCAGCGAAGCCATTGATATGTGCATCCGCACGCTGGTGCAGCCCGGGGACGAGGTCATCATCCCGGAGCCCTGCTTTGTGTGCTACGAGCCCATCACCACCCTGTCCGGCGGTGTGCCGGTGCATGTGGCCTGCCGTCAGGAGGACGAGTTCCGCCTGCGTGCTGATGCGCTGAAAGCAGCCATCACCCCCAAGACAAAGCTGCTCATCATGCCGTTTCCCAACAACCCCACCGGTGCGGTGATGGAGCGCGAGGATCTGGAAGCTGTAGCTGAGGTGCTGCGCGGTACCAACATCATGGTGCTCTCCGACGAAATTTATGCAGAGCTGAACTATGGCCTGCGGCCTCATGTTTCCATTGCCACCCTGCCCGGCATGGCCGAGCGCACCATCGTGGTGAACGGCTTCTCCAAGACTTACGCCATGACCGGTTGGCGTCTGGGCTATGCCTGCGGCCCGGCACCCATCATCCGGATCATGACCAAGATCCACCAGAGCGCCATCATGAGCGCTCCCACCACCAGCCAGTACGCCGCCATCACTGCCCTGAAGGAGTGCGACGGCGAGATCGACCGCATGCGCGACGAGTACAATATGCGCCGCCGCCTTGTGGTGAAGTCCTTTAACGATATGGGCCTGACCTGCTTTGAGCCGCGCGGTGCGTTCTACGCCTTCCCCTGCATCAAGAGCACGGGCATGAGCAGTCAGGATTTCTGCACGAAGCTGCTGGAACAGAAGCATGTGGCCATCATCCCCGGCGACGCCTTTGGCGCTTCCGGCGAAGGCTACGCCCGCATTTCCTACGCCTACAGCGTGGAGCATCTGAAGGAAGCGCTCCGGCGCATCCGGGAATTCCTGCAGGAAAACAGCATCTATCACGGCATCTGAGGAGGAACAAATGGCAAGGCTGAACTGCGTGACCATTCTGGCCCCCGCAAAGCTCAATCTGGCGCTGGACGTGGTGGGCCTTCTGCCGGGCGGCTACCATGATCTGGACATGACCATGCAGGCCATTACCCTGTACGAGAGGGTGGTGCTGCGCCGCAGCCCCTACCTGAACCTGCGTCTGCCGGGCAGTCTGGTGGCCCCCAATAACAAAAACACTGCCATCAAGGCAGCGCTGGCCTTTTTTGACTACACCGGCCTTCTGGCGGGCGTGGACATCACAATCTATAAAAATACCCCGGTGCGGGCGGGCATGGCGGGCGGCAGTGCCGATGCTGCCGCTGTTCTGGTGGGCATGAACGAGCTGTACGGTGCGCACCTTTCCATGAGTGAGCTGTGCGCGCTGGGCGCAAAGATCGGTGCGGATGTGCCCTTTGCCCTGATGGGCGGCACCTGCCGGGTGCAGGGTGTGGGCGATTTTCTCAAGGCTCTGCCGCCGGTGCCGGAGTGCTGGTTCACGGTGGTGATGCCGGACTACGGCGTTTCCACCCCGGAGGCCTTTGCGGCCTACGACCGGGTGGGCAGCAGCATCCACCCGGACTGCGGAGCGCAGGAAGCCGCTATCCGTGCCGGAGATTTGGATGCCCTTTGTACCGCCGCCGGCAATGCGCTGGAAGAGTGCAGCGGAGCAAAGGATACCGGGGCCATCAAGGCCCTGCTGCGGGAGCATGGCGCTGTCACCGCCCTGATGACCGGAAGCGGTGCGGCGGTGTTCGGCGTATTCCGGGACGAAGGGGCCGCACGGGCTGCTGCACAGGCCGCAAAGCGGCGCTGGAAGCAGGTGTACGTGGCGCAGCCTGACCGCGGCGGCGCACGGGTGAGCCGATAAAAATGCATAGACCTCCTTCCTACGGGGCATACTGCCCGCAAAGGAAGGAGGTCTTTTTTGTGCAGACCTTTTATAAAATCTGTCTGATCTTAATGATCGTGGGCGGCATCAACTGGGGCCTTGTGGGGCTGTTCCAATTCGATTTTGTGGGCTGGCTGCTGGGCGGCAGCGCGTCCATCTGGTCGCGCATCGTGTTCACGCTGGTGGGCATTGCAGCCCTGTGCGGCATCCCGGGGCTGTTTTCGGATGAAACGGATGAATGACCCTCTCAGTCAATGCCTACGGCATTGCCAGCTCCCCCGAAAGGGGGAGCTTTATTGTGCCTGTCCTCCAGAAGTAAAAAAGCTCTCCCTTCGGGAGAGCTGGCGCGTCAGCGCCTGAGAGGGTCAATGACAGGTGCTTTTGCTGGTTTGAGTCAATTACTGCTTCCGTCAAGATCATCCCAGCCTACCAGATCCGGCAGGGTGAGCGTTTCGTCGGAGCAGTGGGGGTGTGCACGCCGCTGGTCCTCGGCCATGGTGCGCACCACCTCGCGGGTGATCTCACGGATGGCGGCGCAATCCTCCGGCAGGTCGGTCTGGCTGCGGCCGGAGTGGGTAAACAGGATCTTACCCATGTGTCCCACCACCAGCGTCAGCGGCAGCTGCTGTGGAGCATTGCTGTTGTAGCGGTAGCCCTGCTCTTTGGCCGCTTTGTAGATGCGCTGGGCCGCAAAGCTCCAGCTCAGGATGCCGCGGGCCTGTTCTACGCCAAGGTAGCCGTACAGCACCCCCGGCGCGTCGCAGATGAGGGTGAAGGGAAACTCGGCCCCCTGCGTGGCTTTTGCCACCATGCGGGGAGAGGAACGCACCACGCAGGCCAGCCGCACGCCGCGCAGTCTGGGCAGGGTCTGCAGGTAGCGGGTCAGATATTCCCGCGTGACAGGGTGGTCAAAGGCAGGCAGGAAGATCATGACCAGAGGGTGCTCCCCTTCGCACAGCTTGTAAAAATCATTGCCCGGTGTGGTGGGGGTATCAAAGGTAAAGCGGGGGATGGAGGTGCCCACCAGATGTTCTGACTTCATGCCGCAATGCACATCCTTTCAAGATAATAAAAAATCCACACACTGCATCTCTGCAGAAAGTGCAGAGGACAGAGGTGGATGGATTGCTATAAAAAGATCCCGCCCGGTCGTCTGCGGTCAATCAAACCTACCCTTACGGACAGGTGGGTGCCCTGTCTCCGGGTTCGCGCTTCCTCATCGAGCCTTCATGGTCGCCCCATGACGGGGAGGTCTGCAATCCACCGGGGAACTCCAGGCTCCCGTTGAATGATTAGTAGGATCATATAAACCGCAACAAATCGAGCCGGGCAGGAAGTTTTGCCGGGTAATTTGTCTGGAATTATTCTTCGATGTCGTACTCGTCGCTCAGGCGCTCTTCAAACAGCTTGCCCAGCTCCAGCAGCAGCTCGTCGTCGTCCACAACATCCAGATATTCGCCTTCATCATCCTCGCCAACGCTCAGAATGACCAGCTGAGCATTCTCAGCTTCCTCTTCGGTCTCGGCGTATTCCACAGCAGCCAGATAATGCACGCCCTTGTGGTCCAGCGCATCGATCACCTCAAATGTGATCTCGTTGCCATCCTCATCCTCCAGGGTCATCAGGTCGGGCTGATCTTCTTCGGTATTAGGGTTCTTGATTTCGTCAGACATAGATATTGTCTCCTGTATCGTGTCATAAAACGGGCTGTTTGTGTGCCGCCCGCTTGGCCTGCATATAGTGTAGCGTTTTTTTGCCTGCTCGTCAAGATGCTTTTTCGCACAGAAATTGTGCAGCAAATTTTCACGCATTTGCTCTCGCACTCTGCGGAAGAATATGATATACTATCCTCTGAATCTTCTGTGCACGGTGTGCCGTGCAGGTTACTATAGAGTATGGAGCGTGGGCGGAAATGATGCATAAAAAAAGATGGGCGGCGTTTGTGCTGGCAGCGGCGCTGGTGCTGACGGGCTGCAGTGCCGGGAGCTTTCTGCACTTTGGCAAAGGCAGCGGCGGCAGTACAGTCCAGAAGATCGACCGCCCGGCAGTGGAATCGGCAGAGCTGCAGTTTGCCCACCCTGCGGCGGGGGACACCATTGCGGTGTTCGATACCTCGGCAGGCGTGTTCAAGGCGGTGCTTTTCCCGGACAAGGCCCCGCAGGCCTATGATAACTTTGCAGGCCTTGTGCAGGCAGGCTACTACAACGGCCTGACCTTCTCCCGCGTGGAGAGCGGCTTTGTGGTGGAAGCCGGGCAGGGGGCCGACGGCAGGGGCAACACCATCTGGAACGGCAGCCGCTACCCGGCTGAGACCACCGACAGCCTGCACCACTACTCTGGCGCGCTGTGTATGGGCACCGATGCTTCCGGCGAGTGCGCCAGCGTTTTTTACGTGATGCAGACGCTGCCGGGAGACCAGTCGGTGACGCAGGAGCTTGTGGACCAGATGAACAGCGCGGGCTACCGCGCAGAGGTGGTTTCGGCCTATCAGACCGCCGGCGGCGCGCCTTATCTTGACTACACCGATACCGTGCTGGGGCAGGTGTACGAGGGCATGGACGTGGTGGATGCCATCGGCCAGACCGCCGTGGACGAAAACCAGAAGCCCCGTGAGGACATCACCATCAACAGCGTGAGCATTACGCAGTACGAATAAAAAAAGGACACCGTCAGGTGTCCTTTTTCTTATATCTCCCCCGGATGTTCTTTCCGCCATGCAAGGTAGTCATCCAGAATGACTGTGGCGCTCACAGAGTCCAGAATTTCCTTCCGCTTTGTGCCAAAGGTGCCGCTTTCGTCCAGAATGTCGGCGGCGGCGCAGGTGGTCTGGCGCTCGTCCCACATGCGCACCGGCAGGCCGCTCCAGATCTCGACCGTCTTTGCCAGCTTGCGGCTCTTGGCGGCGCGCTCGCCCTCGGTGCCGTCCATGTTCAGCGGCAGACCGATGACGATGAGCTCGGCGCCGATCTCCTCTGCCACCTCGCATACCCGGGCGGCTACCTTGTTGCGGGCTTTCAGGGTGATCTGCGGGGTGATGGCCGTTGTAAGGAACTCGGTGCGGTCACAGGTGGCAAGGCCGGTGCGGCTGTCGCCGTAGTCAACAGCTAAAATTTTCATACAGGCTTCCTCTCTTGTGTGGAAAAGTTTGTCGGTCCAAGTGTACCACAGCTGCAGGCTAAAAGGTAGAGAATCACACTTTTTTTGAGAGGATTTTCGTGTTACAATAAACACAGATCGTTTTTTTAGGAGGAAGTGCCCCATGCTCAAACTGGTTTTAGGCGGCTCCGGCAGCGGCAAAACGACGCTGCTCTATTCCCGCATCAAGGCCCGGGCCGAACAGGGCCGGCGCAGCATCCTTCTGGTGCCGGAACAGTTCACTTCCAGCACGGAGGGCCGCATCTACCGGGAGCTGGGCGATGCTCTTTCCGGCATGGTGGAAAGCTTTTCCTTTACCAGTCTGGCCGAGCGCATTCTCTCTGCCGAGGGCGGCGCGGCGGTGCAGACCCTTTCGGACGCGGGCCGCGCCGTGCTGGTGCGCCGCGCGCTGGAAGAGCTGCAGGATCATGTGCACTACTACTACCGCCACCGCCGCAGTGCGGCCTTCTGCCAGATGGCGGCCCAGACCATCGACGAGCTGAAAAATGCCGGCCTTTCCGGCGCACAGCTGGCAGAGCTTGCGCCGGACTGCGGGCCGGAAAGCGGCAAGCTGAGCGAGCTGGCACTGATCTTTCAGGGGTACGAAACGCTGCTGGCGGGCACCGGCATGGACCCCGCCGACCGGCTGGAGCTGGCGGCTGACCGGCTGGAAGCCGCTCTTGCCCGGGGCGAACTGCCGGACTTTCTGCGGGAGCGGGAAGTGTTCATTGACGAGTTCGATACCTTCAACGCACCCAAAAAGCGGCTGATGGGCGCGATGCTGGCGGCGCTGCCCACCGTCACGGTGGCCCTGTGCGACGACGGTGCGCCCATGGTGCCGGGGGATATGGGGCTTTTTTCCGGCGCAAAGCAGGTGGCCGCACAGCTGCGGCAGCTGGCCCGCAAAAACGGTGCTGATGCGGCAGTGCCGGAGCTGCTGCGCCGCGACCTGCGCCATAAGGATGCGCCCGGCCTTGCGGCTGTGACAGAGCTTTTGGAGACTGGCACCTGTGAGGTGCCGCCCGCTGCGCCGGAGGTGCGGCTGTTTGCCGCTGCCAGCCGGGAAGAGGAAGCCCGCTGTACCGCTGCGGCCATCCGCCGCCTGATGCGGCAGGGCGTGCGCTGCGGCAAAATGGCCGTGGTCTGCCGCAATATCCCGGATTACCGTGCGGCCATCCGGTACGAGTTCCGCATGGCAGATATCCCGCTTTACTGCGATGAACCCACCACCCCGGAGTTCAGCGCCCCGGCTACGGCGGTGCGTGCACTGCTGGCACTGCTGCGCGGTGCGGATATGACCGAAAACCTGACCATTCTTGCCAAGACCGGCCTGTGCGCTCTGACCGAGCCGCAGGTCTGCGCGCTGGAAAACTATGCCTATACCTGGTCACCCAATGCGGCGGCATGGCGCACAAAATTTGAGAAAAGCCCCAAGGGCTTCGGCGAAAATGAACTGTCCGATGAGGATGCAAAAACGCTGGAGGATGCCGAGACTGCCCGCCAGCTGCTGGTAACAGCCGTGGACGAACTGCGCAGCAAGGTGCGGGGCGGCAGCGCCGAACAGATCAGCCGGGAACTGTATTTCTGCCTGAAAAAGCTGGGTGCAGAAGAGCAGCAGGCAGCGCTGGTGGAAGCCGTCCGCACTGCCCGGGGCATCCCGGCGGCAGAGGAAGCGGCCCGCGAGTGGAACGTGGTGATGCAGCTGCTCAACGAGATGGCCCACCTGCTGGGCGGGCAGGGTGTGACCTTTGCAGAATATGAGGACCTGTTCAGCCTGCTGCTGCGCTCTTCGGACCTTGGGCACATCCCGCAGACGCTGGATGCTGTGGTGCTGGCAAGCGCGGGCAAAATGCGTCTGGACGCGCCGGACTATGTGTTCGTGCTGGGCCTTGCGGAGGGCGAATTTCCCTGTGCACCGTCCGAGACGGGCCTTCTGACCCACGCCGACCGAGATGTTCTGATGGCAAAGCAGATCGATCTGCCGGACTGCTTTGAGAACCGCGTGGTGCGCGAGCAGGTGTGCGTTTACAAAGCCCTCACCGCACCGGCAAAGGGGTTGTGGCTCAGCTGGCCCAAGGGGCAGGGCAAGACCCTGTGCGCAGCGCTGGAACCCATCGTGGAGGCCCTGCACCCGGCGGCACCGGAACTGGCGCTTCCCGACCTTGCAGCCACCCCCGCCGATGCACTGGATACGCTGGGCGGCTGGCCGCTGACCGACACGGAACGCGCCAGCCTGACTGAGGCGCTGCGTCTGCCGCAGACGGATGCACCCCGGGGCCTTGCGCTGCTGCAACGCATGGAGGAGGACCCGCCCCGGCAGGTGAACGACCTGTCCGCGTTGAGCGGCCTGCTGGGGCAGCGACTGCGCATCTCGCCCAGCCAGCTGGAAAAATACTATACCTGCCGTTACGGCTATTTTTTGCAGTATGTGCTGGGCCTGAAGCCCCGCAGACGGGCCGAGCTTTCTGCCGACCAGAGCGGCACCCTGATGCACTGGGTGCTGCAGATGGCGCTGGACCCGCACCCGGATGCGGATAATCCCTGCGCCGGGCTGGCCCCATTTCTGGAGCTGGACGATGATGCCATGGCAGAGCTTGCCAGCCTGCTGGTGGATAAATATGCAAAGCGTTATCTGCCGGAGGATACGGCCCGGTTCACCTATCTGCTCTCGCGGCTCAAAAAAAGCATGACAAGCCTTTTGTGCTACCTGCGGGACGAACAGAAGCAGTCCTGCTTCCACCCGGCAGCCTGTGAGCTGCGCATCGGCTCCGGGGAGGACGCCGTGCCCGGGCAGGTGTATCATCTCTCGGACGGGCGCACCGTGCAGCTGGTGGGCACGGTGGACCGCGCCGACGAGTGGGTGGAGGAAGACGGCACCCGCTGGGTGCGGGTGGTGGACTATAAGACCGGCACCAAAAAGCTGAACCTGAAAGAGGTATACTGCGGGCTGGACTGCCAGATGCTTTTGTATCTGTTCAGCCTGACGCGGGATAAGAGCGGCCGCTTTACCGGTGCGGAACCGGCAGGCGTGCTGTATCTGCTGGCAGACCCGGCCCCCAAGACCACCAACCGCCAGCAGGCACAGCAGGACGTGCAGTACGAGCTGGACGGCCTTGTGAGGGACGAGCAGAAGGTGTTCGATGCCATGGATGCGGATGAGACGGGCCGCTACCTGCCCTTTGGCTACCGCAACGGTGTACCCAGCCCCAGCCAGAAGGATAAGCGTGCCGATATTGCAAAGCTCAACCGCATCCAGCTGCATCTGGATGATCTTGTCACCCAGATGGGCCAGAAGCTTTACGATGGGCAGATCGCTGCGGAACCGCTGGTGGCAGGCGCAGGCAGGAACCCCTGCGTCTGGTGCGACTACAGCTTTATCTGCTGCCACGAGACCGGCATCGGCGAGCGGGCACTGGAAGCCCCGGCCAAACCCTTTGAGCCGGAAGAGACTGAGAACGAGAAGGAAGGTGAGCAGGCGTGAGTGAACCCAAATGGACTCCGGCCCAGCGGGCCGCCATTGAGGACCGGGGTGGTGCGCTGCTGGTAAGCGCAGCGGCGGGCAGCGGCAAAACAGCCGTGCTGACCGAACGCGCCGTGCGGCTCATCACCGATCCGGACCACCCGGTGGATGCGGACAAACTGCTCATCGTCACCTTTACCAATGCGGCGGCGGCAGAGCTGCGGGCACGCATCGGGCAGGCACTGCTGCGGCTCAGCCAGCAGCAGCCCCACAACACGAGCCTGCGCCGCCAGCGGATGCTTTTGCAGCGCGCACCCATCTGCACCATTGACGCGTTCTGTCTGGACCTGCTGCACAAGCACTTTCAGGCACTGGACATCCCGCCGGATTTTGCCCCGGCAGACCCCGGCAGCGTGGAGGTGCTGCGGGCTTCGGCGCTGGCCGAAACGCTGGAAAATGCCTACCGCGACCCGGACTTCTGTGCCTTTGCAGACCTTTACGGAAAGGGCCGCACCGATCAGGCCGCAGGCAATACCATCCTGCATGTGTACGATTTTCTGCGCGCTCTGCCGGACTACGACCGCAGGCTGGACGAATATCTGACACCATGGCAGCGGGAAAACGGCTTTGCTTTTACCTGCTGGCATGATCTGCTGCTGGCGGAAGCGGCCCGCTGCGCAAAGGCCGCGCGGGAACTGCTGACGGCAGCGCTGGCAGACTGTAAGGAAGATTTTGTCCTTGCACAGGCACAGGCCGAGGAAAAAGGCAAGACCGCTGCGTCCAAGGCAAAGGCCGTGGCCGGTGTCAACGATAAATTTGCAGAGCCGCTCTCCCGGCTGGAAAGCGCCGCCGCCCTGCTGGGCGAGGTGGAACGGCTGGCTGCGGCAGGGCAGTGGACACCGCTGTACGATAAGCTGACACCCTATGTGCTGGGCATGGAGGAGATGCCCGGCTTCAAGGGCATGAAAAAACGGCTGACCGGCGATCATAAGGCGGCGGTCAGGACCCGCGCAGACGAAGCCGCCAAGCTGTTTGAGCACATTACGGAGCTTGTCTCCTGCAGCGAGGAGGAAGCCGAAGCGGACCGCAGAGCGGCCCTGCCCCGGCTGCGGGCGCTGTTTGCCGCCGTGCGGGATTTTGATGCCCGCTTCTCGGCAAAGAAAAAGGAGCGCAAGCTGCTGGAATTCAGCGATTTTGAGCATCAGGCCCTGCGGCTGCTGCGCACACCGGATGGCGTGTGCACCCCGCTGTGCCAGAGCATCCGGCAGAACTATGCCGCTGTGATGGTGGACGAATATCAGGACACGAACGCTTTGCAGGATGCCATTTACCGCTGCCTTGCTTCCCCGGCGGGGGATGACCTGTTCCTTGTGGGCGACCTGAAGCAGAGCATCTACCGCTTCCGTCAGGCCGACCCAAGCATCTTCCGGACGAAGCTGGATGTCTGGGCCCCTCTGCCCGGCGGCACGGCACGGCCCCGCCCGGCAGAGGGAACGCCGGGCAACGATGCGCTGCTGGCGCTGGATGCCAACTTCCGCTCCGCCCCGCAGGTGGTGGCAGGCATCAACTTTATCTTTGAACAGCTCATGACCCCCCAGCTGGGCGATACGGCTTACGGCGACGGCCAGCGGCTGGTGTGCGGTGCACCCGGCGAATACGCCGGCAGCGTGGAAGCGCACTTCCTGCCCGACGACACCGCTGAGACCGACGCGGCGTGGATCGCCCAGCGCGTTGAAGAACTGGTGAAAAACGGCGAACCAGTGCGGGACGGCAGCTCCACCCGCCCGGTGCAGTACGAGGATTGCTGCATCCTGCTGGCGGCGCGCGGCGACTTCCTCGCTTATGAGGAAGCGCTCACGGCCCGGGGCATCCCGGTGTATGCGGATGCGCGCGAAAACTTGATGGAAGCAGCGCACATCCGGCCGCTGATCTCGCTTTTGAAGGTCATCGACAACCCGGCGCAGGATATCTACCTTGCCGCCGCCATGCTGGGGCCGATGTTCGGCTTTACGGACGACGACCTTGTACGCCTGCGTGCCCAGAGCGCCGCAATGCAGAAAAAGGCGCAGGAGGAACAGGGCGCGAAGGAAACGGGCAAAAGGGCTTCCCGCATGAGTCTGTACGGCGCAGTGCTGCAGGTGGTGCAGAATGGTGATGAAACTCCGTTCACCCAAAAGGTGAAAGACTTTTATGACAGACTCACCGCACTGCGGCGCATGGCCCGCAGTGCCCCGGCAGAACAGCTGCTGGAAGAGATCTTTGTCTCCACCGGCTATCTTGCTGCGCTGGGCGTACTGGAAAACGGTGCGCACCGCCGGGAAGATGCCCGGCGCTTTGCGGCTTTCTGTGCACAGACCGGAGCAAACGGCATCTCGGCGCTGGTGCGTGCCATCGACGCGGCGGCGCAGGCCGGTTCTACCGGGCAGGACACTGTGCCCGGCGGTGCGCGGCCTGGCTGTGTGACCATTATGACCATCCATCGCTCCAAGGGTCTGCAGTTCCCGGTGGTGTTCGTGGGCGACACGGCCCGGCACTTCAACCTGAGCGACACTTACCAGCCGGTGCTGCTGCACCGGGAATACGGCGCGGGCCTGCGCCTGCGCCCGGAACAGGGCGAGAGCATGTACAAGACTGCAGCCTACGCTGCTCTTGCCAGCGTCCATGCACAGGAAACGCGCAGCGAGCAGATGCGCCTTTTATATGTGGCGCTCACCCGTGCACAGGATAAGCTGATCCTCACGGTGCCGCTGGGCATGACCAAGACCGGCAATCCCTTTGCCAAGGCGGCAGCATTCCTTGCTGCGGGCGCGGGAGAAACGCTGAACCAGCAGGCGGGCAGCTTTGCCGACTGGCTGCGTGCAGCGCTGCTGGTGCATCCCTTCGGCGGGCCGCTGCGGCGGCTGGCAGGAGATCTGGAACTGCCCTTTGTGTTTACGGAAAGCGAGATCCTGATCACGGTGCAGGAAGCTCAGCCGGAGCCGGAAACACCGGAACAGGAACCGGAAGCGGCAGAGCCTGTCCCGGCAGACCCGGCATTGGTGGCTCAGCTGCAGGAGGGCTTTGCATGGCGGTATCCGGCGGCAAAACTGGCTGCGGTGCCCGCCAAGGTCAGCGTGACCAGCATCGTGCACAAGGCCGAGCAGACCACGCTGGAACGCCCTGCCTTTCTCTCCAAAGACGGCCTGACTGCCGCCGAGATGGGCACGGCTCTGCACGCTTTTCTGGAACATGCGGACTTTGCCTCCCTTGCTGCTGCCAAAGCGGCGGGCACGCTGGAGGAAGCCATCCTTGCAGAGCGTCAGCGGCAGGTGGACACCCGGCTGGTGGCCCCGGAAATTGCGGAAAAACTCAATGCAGGCCGCATCCGCCGCTTTGCCGAGAGCGAAGCCTTTGCAAAGATCTGCGCAGCCGAAAAGGTCCTGCGGGAGCTGGCCTTCATCACGGCGCTGCCCGCGTCGGCCGTGCTGACGGCACAGGGAGCTTCCGCGCAGGAAGCCGCCGCCGTGCAGGATGAGCAGGTGCTGGTGCAGGGCATTGCAGACCTTGTGCTGGTGTTCCCGGATCATCTGGAACTGCTGGATTACAAGACCGACCGACGCAAGACCGAAGCGGACTTCCTGAGCGCCTACCGCCCGCAGCTGAACCTCTATGCCCTTGCCATCGATAAGCGCTTTGCGCCGAAGAAGGTAACGTATAAGGGCATCTACTCGCTGGAGCTGGGGAGGCTGATCGAAGCGTAGGAGGAAAACCCTCTCAGGCATCGCCTGCGGCGCTGCCAGCTCTCCCGAAGGGCGAGCTTTGTGCAATAACCGGAAAGTTTGCCTTCTCGGTAAAAGCTCCCCCATTCGGGGGAGCTGGCGCGTCAGCGCCTGAGAGGGTTCAAAAGTCATATTTTTCCCGCAAAACGCATAAAAAGTGCTTGACAGCGCTTTCTGCCTGTGGTAGAATAACCGGGTAAAGAAAGCAGCTACGGCCTGTGCCGCGCTCGCCTTGCGAGGGAAAGATCCCCCGGGCTATACCTGAAGGCAGTTCATTATGAATGGACTGCGGCTTTGAGTGAATTTTTGCGCGGCTGTCCTGGAAATGGGCGGCCGCGTTTTCTATGCCAAATATTGCAACAAAATGGATTTTGTTTGGAGGTGCATTCATTATCGCTACCGCTGGAAAGTCGAAGGAACTGGAGATCAACGGTCAGATCCGTGACCGTGAGGTCCGTCTGATCGGTGCAGACGGCGAGCAGAAGGGCGTTGTGTCCATTCAGGTGGCCATGCGCGCTGCTGAAGATGCTGGTCTGGATCTGGTCAAGATCGCACCGCAGGCTGTTCCGCCTGTGTGCAAGGTGCTGGATTACGGCAAGTACCGTTTTGAACAGCAGAAGAAGGAGAAGGAAGCCAAGAAGAACCAGAAGGTGGTCGAAGTTAAAGAGACCCGCCTTTCGCTCAACATTGACACCAACGACTTCAATACCAAGCTGAACCAGACTGCCAAGTTCCTGGCAGCTGGCCACAAGGTTAAGGTTTCGATCCGCTTCCGCGGCCGTGAAATGGCGCACAGTGCTCTGGGCGCAGACGTGCTGAAACGTTTTGCCGAGGCTCTGCCTCAGGCATCCACCGATAAGCCGCCGGTGCTCGAGGGCCGCACGATGTCCATTCTGCTGATCCCGAAACCCAATAAGGACTAATTTTAGGAGGAAACTAAAATGGCTAAGATGAAACTGAAGACGCACTCCGGCGCTAAGAAGCGCTTTAAGCTGACCAAGAACGGCAAGATCAAGC
>OHCZ01000276.1_pt1 | contig 33612 bp, 25 predicted proteins | sample 1566891 | NCBI WGS metagenome assembly OHCZ01 (sample SAMEA3879510, study PRJEB24766) | human gut metagenome | biome: human-associated habitat; feature: feces | place: USA | collected 1985/1987
TGAAAAGTAAGCGCATCCATCATTTGATTACTACCAAAGGCATGACAGAGGTGCCGACAGCACCCTTGTCGTTGGTCCAGGCACCATCACCAATGCAACCACCAATGAGATACCACACGTCGATGGCGGCATCCTTCAGCTTCATATAGTAGGGCAGCACCTTGATCTGGACTGCGTTGGAATAGATCGTGTCGCCAGCATAGGCAGCACGCACGCGTACATATACATCCTGGGATGCGGGCACGTTGTTGGGCTCGTAGCGGACAATCTCCTGCAGGGCCTTTGCCATCTCGTTGGCAGCTACGCTACCCTTGACGAGAGAGAACTCCGTGTCGAAGGTCTTGTAGTCGCCGACAGCCTGGTCGGTGGCATCCTTCTCGCCAGCCTGGATATCCTTCGTCCATCGGTTGGTGGGCGAAACCTGGATCTGATAGCTAGCCAGGGCGGGGAAGCCGTAGTCGGGCTGCGACCAGCTGAAGGCGAGCGACTCCGAGGTGGCCAGATCCACATTGGCCTGGGCGTAGGACGGGGTATTGAGGACGAAAGTCGTCGGCGTCTGTATCGTGGGGTTGTTGTCCCTGTCGTCGTCGCAGGCCGTGAGGAATGCGAGGGAGCAGAGCAGCAACGCGGTTGATTTGATTATATTTTTCATCGTTGATTGCTTTGTTTTGTTGCACAGAGCGGGCGTGGCTTCTTGGAAGTCGGTCCGCCCTGTGCGGTTGATGATCTATTAGTAACCAGGGTTCTGCGTGATGGCGCCTTTCACCTGGGCTGCCGGGATGGCGAAGATGTTGCGGTATGCATCAAAGTTGCGGCCCGCCTTGGCACCACCCTTGTAGCTCCAGTTGTAGTTGTTGTTGCCACCAAAGCGTCCGAAGCGGATGAGCGTCGGGCGGCGGAGACCCTCATAGTAGAACTCGCGGCTCCACTCGTCGCAGAGGTCGCTCAGAGAGTAGGCTGAGCGCTTCACGGCATGTGATCGCGAAGGGCGTTGACAGCATCCGTGCCTTCCTTCGTCGTGGTGCCGCCATTGAGACGGGCCGTGGCCTCGGCATAGGTCAGGTAGGCCTCGGCTACACGGAAGAGGAAGAAGTCGGTGTCGGGGTAGTTGTCGCTCTTGCCTACCGAGTTGTCGGTCTTGAAGTTGTTCCACTTAGCCACGGCAAAGCCAGCCTTGAAGCTGCTCAGATAGCCATCGCCATTGTCGAGCGTACGGTCCTTGCCGTCGAAGATGGCGCGGTCGTCGTTGGCGGCAGCAGGCATCTCCGTGCAGCTGACGTTGGGTGCGTCGCCATTGGGGAAGAACTTATTGATCAAGTCCGTGCGTGCTCGGTTGCCGCCCCAGGCCTGGCCCGTGCCGTTGGTGGCCTGCGGGTAGGTGCCTGTCACGTCGGCATGCATGTCGCCATCATAAGCGCCAGCCATCAGGAAGAGCGTGCCTGCCCACGACGTGGTCGTCACGCCATCCTGGCCGATGCGGAACACACCCTCGCGGGCTGCGCTCGTCTCGCCATTGTCGCCCATGAAGAGCATCTGGTAGGCGCTCCACTTGCCCACACCCGTGAGGTTGAGGTGGTAGTCAGACTTCATCACGCGCTGGGCGTAGTCGGCAGCCTTCTGCCATTGTGGAGTTCCCGTATAGACCTCGGCGTTGAGGTAGAGGCGGGAGAGCAGCATCCATACCGCAGCCTTGTCGGCACGGTAGTAGCCGGCGTCGCTGGAGGTCTTCGACTTGGCCTCGCTCATCTGCGGCTCTATCTCCAGCAGCTCCTTCTCCAGCCAGGCGTACATCTCGGCACGAGTGTAGCGCACGGGCTTTTCGAGCGTCGTGGCAAACGGTACGTTGCCGAAGGCGTCCATCAGGAAATAGTACTCCAGGGCGCGGAGGAAGCGTACCTCGGCCGTCTTGGTGGCGTCCTTGTCGCCACACTCGTTGATGTACTGGTTGCAGTAGGAGATACCCGTGGTCAGACGGGCGAAAAGGCCGTTGAGCATCGGGTGGCTGTCGTCGTATGTATTGTAGCAGAACTCGCGGATGCCGGCGTCGCTCCAGTGGCAGATGGCCTCGTCGGTGGTCAGCTCGTTGGAATTCCAAAGCTGGCGGATGAAGCCTGCGGTACCGCCATCGAGACCGTCGATGTCGCATTGGTCGTCGCCCGTGCTATTGCCGGACATGGCCAAGTTGGCGTAGCACTTGTTGAAGAGTGCCGTCGGGTTGACCTGCGTGTTCATGTTCGGGTCGATGGGCTTGACGTCCAGGTCGCCCGTGCAGGAAGCCATTCCCAGAAGCGAGAGGGAGACGGCTGCTGCAGAAAGTAGGTTCTTTATATTCTTGTTCATGATGTTATTATCGCTGATGAGGGTTTAGAAGTTGAGGTTCAGACCAACAATGACGGAGAACGGACGCGGATAGAGGTTGTCGTCGAAACCGTTGAACACCTCCGGGTCGATGCCGTCGTAGTTGGTGATGGTGAACACATTGGAAGCCGTGGCATAGGCGCGGCCTGAGAGACCATGCCATCCGCTGGTCTTGAAGAGGCTGGCGAAGCTATAGCCCAAGGTGATGTTGTCCAACTTCAGGAACGAGGCGTTGTGGATCCAACGGTCGGTGAGGTTGGAGGTGACATCGTCGGTCTGCCAGTCGTCGGCAACGGCCTGTGCGGTCTTGTTGCACATGAAGTTGCTGGAAGCCCAGAGGGCGTTCGGGCTGATATTCTTGAAGCCTTGGCTGATGTTGTCAAACACATAGTTGCCAATGTTGGCACGCAGGGTGAAGCCGAGGTCCCAGTTCTTGTACTCCAGGCGTGAGGACAGACCCATCGTGACGGGAGGCGTCGGCGACTTGTAGAAGTAGCGGTCCTCATTGGAGATCTTGCCATCGCCATTGCGATCGACCATCGCACCCTCGATAGCCTTGCCGTTCTTGTCGTAGGCCTGCTGATAGACCCAGAAGGAGTTGGCGGGATTGCCCACAGCGTTATACTCCAGGTACTTGTCCGTACCAATCACGATACTCGTGTTAGGCACGGGGAGACCGTCTGAGCTGGCACCCGTGAGGTTGTCGATGCGGTTTCTGTTGTAAGTGAAGTTGTAGTCGATGGTCCAGTACCAGTCTTTCGTCTGGATGGCCTTCCAAGACAACGTCACCTCCACACCCGTGTTGCTGAGCGTACCGATGTTCTGCCAAGCCTGGTTGCGGAAGGCTGAGAGAGCCTGTGTCGGAGCGTAGTTGAGCAGGTCGGTGGTCTTGCGGTAGTACCAGTCGACCGTACCCGTGAGGCGCTGGTCGAGGATACCCCAGTCCAAACCGATGTTGTACGTGGTCGTGGTCTCCCACTTCAGATCAGGCGTATAGTTGTCCGGACGATTGAGCGTACCGTCGCCGTCTGCGGGGTAGTAGGCACCCGTGCCCTGGTTGCGCGTATAGGTCGGGATCCAGGCATAGTCGTTGTTCACGTCCTGCTGACCCGTCATACCCCATCCGAGGCGGAGCTTCAGGTCAGAGAGCCAAGAGATCTCCTTGAGTTTGTTCTCCTCGCTGGCCTTCCAAGCGAAGGCAAATGACGGGAACCATGCCCAGTGCTCCTTGAAGCGTGAGGATCCGTCGTCACGAACGGTTGCCGTGAGATAGTAGCGGTCCATGAAGCTCCAGTTGGCACGACCGAAGAAGGAGACAAGGTAGTTCTCTGTCTTATAGGCCTTCATCGACGGATTGTAAATCTGTCCGGCCAGCGATCCCGTGATCTCGTTGCCGTTGGCATCGACGAGCGGCTTTCCATAGTGATCAACATAGGTGCCGGTCTTGGTGTTGCCCGCGCCATAGATGCCCCAGTAGTTGTTGTCCGTGCCACGATAGAAGCGCTGATACTCATAACCACCCATGATGTCGATGTGGTGCTGGTGAGCGTCGTTGAAGTCGTGGTAGTACTGGGCGTAGGCCGAGAGCGAGAGGTTGCGCTTCACGATGCGCTCCCATCCGTGGCTGCCGTAGTAGCTGTCGTTGTTGCTCTGGTAGGCCGGCGAGATGTCTGTATTCTGCTTACCACTTGCGATATCGGCACCCAGCGTGGCGTGGAGGCGGAGATCCTCAAATCCGTGTACCTTGTAGTCGAAGTCTGCGCTGCCGATAAACTCGCGGCTATGTGCGACGTCGTTCTTCTCGTTGAGCACGGAGAGCGGGTTGCGCGTAGCCAGCTCGTTGTAGGTGTACATCCAGTTGGGGTCGCTATAGTTGCCCGACTTCGGCCAGGCGAAGTAGCCGTGGAAGTTGTTCAGCGTCTGGTTGAGGTTGTCTCCGAAGAATTTTCTGTGATACTCGGAGGTGTAGCCATACGGGCTCTGGGTCGGGTCCATATTGACTGCCGCGCCCACGGCCGATCCGTCGGCATAGCGGTTCTTGGCGTACATGCCCTTGGCGTTGAGCGTGATGTTGAGGTGGTTGTTGAGGAGCGACGGGGTGAGGGTGACGGAAGCCGTGGCACGCTGGAAGCGTGAGGTCTTCAGGATACCCTGCTCGTCGGTGAAACCTGCGCTCACACGATAGGGGAGAGCCTGGCCTACTGCGCCGCTGACCGTCAGGTTGTGGTCATGGCTGATGGACGTCTGATAGATCAGGTCCTGCCAGTCGGTGTCTGCCGTACCCAGGGCACGGTAGGGGTCGCTGTCCTCGCCCCACTTGCTGCGGATGAGGTCGCGGAATCCGGCTGCGTCGAGCACGTCGATGGTCTTCTTCTTCCAGCCGAGCGTCACGCTACCGTTGTACGATACCTTCACGTCGCCCGCGTGGCCCTTCTTTGTCGTGATGATGATGACACCATTGGAACCGCGGCTACCGTAGATGGCGGTGGCAGAAGCGTCTTTCAGCACGTTGAAGGACTCGATGTCCTGCGGGTTGATGGCCGAGAGGATGTTGGCCACACCTTTCACACCATTGTTGTCGATAGGCACGTTGTCGATGACGATCAACGGATCATTGCTGGCGTTGAGGGACGAGCCGCCACGGATGCGGATGTTGGACTTGGCGCCCGGCGTACCATTCTCGCTGGTGATAGCCACACCGGCCACCTTACCCACGAGCAAGTCCTGGGCGTTGACCACAACACCCTTGTTCTTGCCGTCTGGTTTCAAGGCGGCGACAGATCCAGTCAGGTCCTTCTTCTTGACCACGCCGTAGCCGATGACGACCACCTCGTTGAGCGACTGGGCCGCGTCATCCTGCATGGTGATGACCATGTTGTCCTGCGCCGTCACTTGCTGCTTCTTGTAGCCGATGTAGGAGATGGTCAAGGTCTGTCCGGGTTGCACGCTGAGCGAGAAATTACCGTCCAAGTCGGTCACGGTACCATTGCTCGTTCCGTTGATCAGCACGCTCGCGCCGATAATCGGCTCGCCGGAAGCATCTTTCACGGAGCCTTTCACCGTACTTTGGGCGAAAGCACCTACTGAGAGAGCTAAGCCCGCTGCTAGGGCCAGCATTCTCGCAGGGAATTTGGGTTTAACCTGCTTCATCTTTTTGCTTTTTTGTTAGTTATTTATAAATGTAATGATTGCCTTTAAAAATGACCTTCATACCCTCCGTGGGGATTTCCTACATGCCCTCCGTGGGGGATTTCTGCATGCAAAATTAGAATTTTGAGTGTTATCAAATACTATTTTTTACGAAAAATCGTTTGTTATATTGTGCAAGGGTTTGCATTGACGATCGTCAAGTTATGTCCTTGATAGAAATCAATAAATGATAGTATAATCGTATTTTTGCAACATAAAAACAGACAATAGTCCGCCATTACACTCAAAACATGAAAGATCAGCCCATACTGACGATGAAGGATATGGCCGAGGCCTTGGGAGTCTCAGTATCGACCATTTCCCGTGCGTTGAAGGATAATCCTCGCATCAGTCCTGAAAAGCGAGAGGCTATCCAAAGGTTTGCGCGCGAACATCATTTCTCTCCCAATCCGTTGGCAGAGTCGCTGCGCAAGAGCCGCACGGAGGCGCCCAAGCTCATCGGAGTCATCATCCCCGAGTTTGTCCACTACTATTTCGCCTCCGTTCTCACGGGTATCGAGGAGACGGCCTGGGAACGGGGCTACCGCATCCTGATCGCCACGAGCAACGAGCGCTACGACCGCGAGGTGGAGATCTGCCAGTCCTTCTATGAGAACCGCGCCTGCGGCATCATCATCTCCCAGGCCAAGGACACGAAGTGCTATGACCACTTCACGGAACTCATGAACCATGGCATCCCCATGGTCTTCTACGACCGTATCTGTACGGGCGTGGACGCGTCGCGCGTGGTGGTAGACGACTACATGGGGGCGTTTACTGCCGTTAGCCATCTGATCAAGACGGGCTGTCGTCGTATCGCCTACTATAGTTCGCCGATGAACCTGGAGATTTCCAAAAATCGCTATAACGGGTGGCATGACGCCTTGGTGCGCAACGGCTTGCCGGCTGGTGACGACCTGTTGTTCATGTGCGACAACCGCGAACAGGCGGAGTGTATCACCCCCGACGTCCTCTCCCGCGAGCAGATACCCGACGCGTTCTTCGCCACCAACGACGATACGGCCATCGGCATCCTCTATACGGCCAAGCGGATGGGCTACCGTGTGCCCGAGGACCTGTCGATCTGCGGGTTCACCAATGGCGAGCGTGCCATCGCCTGCGATCCGATGCTCACGACCGTCGAGCAGCGAGGCCGGTCCGTGGGCGAGGAGGCTGCCCGCATCCTCATAGGACAGGTGGAGGACACCATTCCCAAGGACAAGGTCGAGCGACGGGTCATTCGTACCCGTCTCGTCCTGAGAGGCACGACACGATAGCCGGTCCGCCCCTGCCAAAAGACAACAACAACCGACAACAATAACTGAAACATACATGAAACAGAAACCCGATTTGAGTTTTCGGAAGCTGTGGGATCTCAGCTTCGGATTCTTTGGCGTACAGATAGCCTACGCCCTGCAGAGCGCGAATATCGCGCGTATTTTTGCCACGCTTGGTGCCGATCCCCACTCGCTGAGCTATTTCTGGATCCTCCCGCCCCTGATGGGCATCCTTGTCCAGCCTATCGTCGGATCTTGCAGCGACCGCACCTGGACGCGCTTTGGCCGTCGCATCCCCTATCTCTTTGTCGGCGCGGCCGTGGCGGTACTCGTCATGTGTCTCCTCCCCAATGCGGGCAGCTTCGGCATGGCGGTCTCCGCAGCCATGGTCTTCGGCCTCGTCACGTTGATGTTTCTCGACACGAGCATCAATATGGCCATGCAGCCGTTTAAGATGCTCGTCGGCGACATGGTCAACGAGAAGCAGAAGGCCCTGGCCTATAGCATACAGAGTTTTCTTTGCAATGCGGGATCACTCGTCGGCTATGTCTTCCCGTTCTTCTTCACCGCCTTGGGCATTGCCAATACCGCGCCCTCGGGTGTCGTCCCCGATTCTGTGATCTGGTCGTTCTATATTGGTGCGGCCATCCTGATTCTCTGCGTCATCTATACTACCGCGAGGGTCAAGGAGTGGACACCCGCAGAGTATGCTGAGTACAACGGCACCAATAGTTCCGTGGAGCAGGAAGAAGCGGGTAAGGGCGACTGGCTGACGCTCCTGCGTCATGCGCCCGCCACGTTCTGGAAGGTCGGCCTCGTGCAGTTCTTCTGCTGGTTTGCCTTTATGTATATGTGGACCTACACCAACGGCACGGTAGCGGCCAACTGCTGGGGTGTTGATATGTTCTCTGCCGATGCTACCGCCACCTCGGGCTACCAGGAGGCTGGCAACTGGGTGGGAATGCTCTTTGCCGTTCAGGCGATCGGTTCGGTGATATGGGCCATGGTGCTGCCGCAGATTCGTCGTCGCAAACTGGCCTATAGTCTGAGTCTGCTGCTGGGAGGCGTGGGCTTCGTGATGGCCGCCTTCGTGATGGACAAGTACCTGATGTTCGTGCCTTTCCTCCTGATCGGTTGTGCCTGGGCCGCCATGCTCGCCATGCCCTTCACCTTTGTCACCAATGCCCTCCAGGGCTACGGCCACATGGGGGCCTACCTCGGCCTCTTCAATGGCACGATTTGCGTGCCCCAGATTATTGCTGCCGCCCTTGGTGGTGTCATCCTTGCCCTCGTGGGTTCCGTCCAGGCCCACATGATGATCGTGGCGGGCGTCGCCTTGGTCATTGGTGCCCTTGTTGTGGGCTGGATCAAGGACGCCTAATCGCCTAAGGCAGCATTGCCAGTTGTTCCCATACCCATACGAAAAAATCCCCACCTGCTTGGCAGAGCCTGCAGGTGGGGATTTCCTTAGTATGCTATATTGTAATCGACGATCGACTTGCCGACAAGTTGCTTACTCCTCCGGAGCCTTGTCGATGAGATCCATAAACTGGTCGAGCTTCGGCGTGATGATGATCTGCGTGCGGCGGTTGCGCTGCTTGCCCAGTTCCGTGTCGTTGCCAGCGAGCGGGTTCCACTCACCACGTCCACCAGCCGTGAGGCGCTTCGGGTCAACACCGAAATGCTCCTGCAGGTAGAGGGCTACACTCGTGGCACGCAAGGCCGAGAGGTCCCAGTTGTTGCGGATGTTGCGCATCTTCTCGTTGGCCGTGTTGATGGGCACGTTGTCCGTATTACCCTCGATCAGCACGTCATAGTCTCTGTAGTCCATGATGATCTTGGCGATCTTGCTCAGCGTCTGCTCGGCACGCTCGTTCACCTCGTAGCTACCGCTCTTGTAGAGCATGTTGTCAGCCAGCGAGATATAGACCACACCCTTGAGCACCTGCACATCGACCTCCTTCAGCTCCTCGCGAGACAGCGAACGCGTCAGGTTGTTGGTCAGCACCATGTTGAGCGAATCGCTCTTCGTCTTCACCTCCACGAGGTGGCGGATGTATTGGTTAGACTCGTTGATCTGATCGACGAGCTTCGAGATGTTCACGTTGTTCTTGTCCGCGTTGTTGAGGCTTCGGTCAAGACTTCCCTGCAGAGCAGCCGCACTTGCTTTGGCCTGTGCGAGCTGGTCCTCCAAGCTCTTGATGCGTGCGTTGTTGGCCGCGATGGTCTCCTTCGCACTCTGATACTCACTCGTCAGTTGACGATTCTCGTTCTGACAGTTCTCCAAATCCTTCTTGCTGGCACAACCCGACAGCACGAGGCAACCGATGGCCAGGGCAGAAAATAAAGTTCTCTTCTTCATAACTCTTATTGTCTTTTGTATTTGTTCTTAATAATAGATGCTCTCTGACGAAGATGGCGGCGGGGCGTAATGAGAATCTTGCTCTCAAATGGCCGAGTGCAGCCTATCTTTTGCAAAGTTATGACTAAGACGATGAAAACCGCCAGTTGTTGCATCCATTTAAAGTAATTTAACCAAGCATTTTGCCTATTATTGAATCTTAACAAGGAATCTTTCGTAAATTTGTGGCATGAAAAAAATCGTATCCCTTTTCACACTGTTGCTCACGACCTTGGCTTCGTGGGCCATCGACGACGGCGTCCCCCATGCGCTTGCCCAGCAGCGCAGTCGCGAAATCACGAATGTCAGTTATCTGCTTCGCCTCCACATCCCTGCCGAGCGAGCACAGAGGGTGGCCGGCAAGGCTACGGTCCTTTTCCATTGGGCCGGCAAGGGCGATCTCGTCCTCGACTTCACAGGGTCGCTCACGGGGCAGCCTTCCGTCAATGGGCGTGGCTTCCCGAAGGCGCGGGTGGAGCAGGAGCATATTGTCATCCCGAAACGTCTGCTTCGCAAGGGTGCCAACCGTGTTGAACTGGAGTTTGCGAGTAGCGACGCCTCCCTCAACCGCCATGACGACTATCTCTATACGCTCTTTGTCCCAGCCAATGCGCGTAGCGTCTTCCCCTGTTTCGACCAGCCCGACCTCAAGGCCCTTTTCTCGCTCCAGCTCACTCTCCCCGAGGGGTGGGACTATGTCACGAGTGCCGATCCCAAGCATCCTATCCCCACCTACCTTTTCTCCTTTGCCGCGGGTAAGTTTCAGCGCAAAACGGCCACCATCGACGGCCGGACAATGAACGCACTCTATCGAGAGACCGATCCCGAGAAGGTGAAGCAACTCGACAAGTGCTTTGCTGAGGCCGCATGGTCTATCCGCTGGCTGGAGAACTATACCGGCATTGCCTATCCCTTCTCCAAATACGACTTTGTCGTTCTCCCTGGCTATCAGTTTGGTGGCATGGAGCATCCTGGGGCGATACAGTTCAACGCCCGTACCATCTTCCTGGGTGCCCAGCCGACCGAGGACGACGAGTTGCGTCGCTTCCAGCTCATCTCTCACGAGACGGCCCACATGTGGTTTGGCGATCTGGTGACGATGCGCTGGTTTGACGATGTCTGGACAAAGGAGGTCTTCGCCAACTTCATGGCCTCGAAGATGGCTGCCGACCAGTTTCCTCATGTCAACCACGAGCTCAATTTCCTCAAGGACCACTATCCTCTTGCCCTTTCCATCGACCGCACGGAGGGCACGCACCCCATCCAGCAGCAGCTCGACAATCTGAAGAATGCCGGCCTACTCTACGGCCATATCATCTACCACAAAGCCCCCATCATGATGCAGCAACTCGAAGAGCGTATGGGAGCAGAGGCTTTGCAGCGAGGCTTGCGTGAGTATCTGTCCCGCTTCAGCTATGCCAACGCCACATGGGACGACCTCATCGACATCTTGGGCAAGGAGGCTCCCCAGGCGGGCATTGCCGACTTCGACCGCCAATGGGTGAAGCAGGCGGGTATCGCGCTCGATGCTTATGGCATCCAACTGCTGGATGCGCCCCAGATCGCCAGTCTCCAGTATCGCTTGTCGCAGGGAGGTATGAGCGAGGTGGATCGTTTCCGTGCGGCCATGACGCTCTATGAGAATTATCTCCATGGGCGGCTCGCTGCCGATAGCCTCGTTCAGACGATGTTGCGGGCTGTGGAGAGAGAGAATAATCCTCTGGTGGCAACGTCGCTCGTCGGCTATGCTACGTCGGTCCTTCCCTATGCCTCCGACCGTGGGGTGGGGGAGTGCAAGCTCCTTGATCTTTCCCGCCACCACTCCTTGCGTGGCGTCCGTACCAGTTCGTTGCGCTACCTCTCCACGTCGGCACAGACCGAGGCAGTCCTTGACTCGATGTTCGTGGAGTGGCAGCAAGGCGACAATCCACTCCTGACGGTCAACGACTGGATGAGGGCGGCTTATCATCTGGCCCAGTATCTGCCATCCAAGCGTCAGGAGGTCTTGTCTCGTCAGCGTGCTCGCCTCGCTACCGACGATGCGCGGGCGGAGTTCGACTTTGTCTCGCGTGGCTGCGATACCACTCCCGCGGTACAGGATTCGCTCTTTGCCTCGTTGCTCTTGGTCGAGAATCGGCGTGTCGAGCCCTGGGCAGCTCAACTGCTCTCGCTTCTCAACGACCCCATCAGCGAACCCCATAACAACCGCTTCCTTCTCCCTGCCCTCGATGCCTTGGAGGAGGTTCAGCGCACCAGCGCCATCTTCTTCCCTGGCGACTGGTTGGCAGCGCTTCTCTCCCACCATCGGAGCGAGGAGGCGCGTGCCCTCGTCAGCGACTGGATAACTCGCCACCCCGACTATCCCACGCCTTTGATGAACAAGGTCAAGCAGAACGCCTATCGCCTGCTGTTGGGGAGGTAGCGAGGCGTCTGCCCCAACCAGCCAATGTGTTCTTTGTGTGGATAGGCTCGTAATCAAAAAGATTTCTCAAAATAATGAGATGAAAAGAATCTTTTCTCGTTTATTATGTGTATATTTGCACGGTCCCTTGCTGCCTGTTCGTTGGATGGGCAGCGAAGCGAGTGAACTAACAATTTAAATTGACCTAACAAAAAAATCAACATGTGTACGAATGAGTCTCGCCATAGCAACATGCTTCCTGTGGGCACGGTCTTACGGGGTACCTATCGAATAGAGAAGCATTTGGCTTCGGGCGGATTTGGCAATACCTATTTGGCGAAAAATACGGCTTTTGATGAAGTTTGCGCCATCAAGGAGTTCTTTATCAAAGGTGTGTGTGAGCGCGACGACGATACTTGTACCGTCAGTGTGAGCAACTCGGAGAACACCCTCAGCTTTGAGCAACAGCGAGGAAAGTTCAAGAAGGAGGCTCGCCGTCTTCGCAGCATTCGCAACGAGCATGTCGTCCAGGTCCATGACCTCTTCGAGGAGAATGGAACGGCCTATTATGTGATGGACTTTGTGGATGGATGCAGCCTCTCGGCCCAGTTGAAGTCAATGGGTAAGGGCCTCGCGGAAGAGATGGTTTGGGACTATCTGCGTCAGGTCTTGGATGGACTGGCAGCCGTCCATGCTGCAGGTATCTGGCACCTTGACATCAAACCGGGCAATATCATGCTCGACAAGCAGGGGTGTGTCAAGCTGATCGACTTTGGTGCAAGCAAACAAAGCGATGCCGAGGGTGGTGTGACGACTAGTTCTGCCATCTGCTATACCCCAGGCTATGCGCCAAGCGAACAGATGGCGCAAAGCTACGACAAGTTTGGGCCTTGGACGGATTTCTATGCCCTCGGCGCCACGCTCTATAAGCTCCTGACCAATCAGACTCCGCCGCTGCCTACCGATCTTAGTGAGGACGAAACGGCTGACAAACGCGCCACCCTCCCCATGCCTGGTGTCTCCGAAAAGATGCGCAGCCTTGTGGTGTGGATGATGCAGGTGAGCCGCTTGAAACGTCCGAAGGATGTTGCCGAAATCCAGCGCTTTATGGAGGGCGAGGTCTCTCAAGCCGATCCAGGCGATGAAGACACGCAGGTCATAATGCCAACTTCCGATCCTAAACCTCACGCCAATCCTGCATCAGAACCTAGTCCCAAGCCCGATTCTGGTGTAGCGGGTGGGGGACCGAAACAAGGTAAAAATAAAACCTTGGTGGTTGTTTTGTCTGTTTTCGCCTTGCTCTGTGTGGCAGGACTGGGCTACGCCCTTTATGAAGGAAATAACACTACGTTTGAGGAGGATCAATTGGAATCGACCGTTGTTAATGTTGCTCCTGCGACAGATACCGCAGAGGCAGAAGAGCAGATCAAGGAGCCTGAACCCACCTTGGAACCTGAGGGTGCGCCACTCTCAGAAGGTGAGAAGGCTGATGGACGTGGAGGTTTTGACGACAATGCAGAGGGCTATTTCAGTATGCATGCAGACGAATACATGACGGAAAATCGTGATGTCTATTTTGATGGGTCTTTCAGCGATACTAAGGGCTCTTACCCTATCATGCTGAAGTTTGAAATGGATGACAACTATTTTCCTGGCGTCTGCTATTATCATAACATCAACTATGGTACGAAACTCAAGATGTCTGTCCGTTTCACGGAGGAGGAAATGATCATTCGTGGCAAAGCCAACGGTAGCGATTTCGTCATGAACTTCACTCCTACGACCGACGGCAAGTGGAAGGGAAGGGCTCTGTCGGGTAGTCATTACCTCAATGCGGAGATACGTCCCCGGTCGCCGAGGTAGTCTTGGGTTTGCCCGTATTCCTATATATATAATGGTATAGAAATTATTGTTTACTTTGGTGTCGATATGACCTCTATTATGTTTATTAAAATATGAATGCAAAGAATCTTTTGAAGCGAGCAGCCTGTCTGTTCTCCCTCACGGGCCTTGCGCTCTCGGTCTCGGCCCAGTCGCGTTTTGCCGATGCCATGCGGCAGGCATACGCCAAGCCAGAGCGTATATACCAGTTTTATGTCCAGCATCAGCCGGATAGTATCTACAAGCAGGGGGAGGATGTCTTCTCGCCTTATCTATCTTCCGATCAGTTCGCTGCCCAGCTTCGTGCGATGGAGGAGCGGCTGGGAGATCCCGTTGAGGCTTCGATGTGGGAAATGCAGCAGATGGCGGGATGCGAGATCTATTCCCGCAAGATTTCTTTCCCGCGCCATTCAGCTACTCTTAATGTTGTTTTCGACCCGTCGGGAAGTCTTTTGGGCTTCACCTTTACCGATGAGAAGGCGCTGCTTACCGAGACGGAGTCGGCCCATCATATCTATGTTTCCGACACGATCCAATTGCCAGCCCGCCTCACTATGCCGTCGGCCTCGTCGGTCAAGGATCGGGTGCCGGTCGTTATCCTTGTCCACGGTAGCGGTCCTTCCAATATGGATGAGTCTATGGGCCCGAATGCTCCTTTCCGCGACTTGGCCGAGGGCTTATCGCGTCGTGGAGTCGCCGTCCTGCGCTATGACAAGCGTACCTTCGTCTGCCCGCAGTTCTTTGAGAATGCGAAGAATGGGTTTACCTACGACGACGAGACGGTCGATGACGCCCTCTCAGCCATTCGTCTCGTGAAAGACTCCTTGGCTCAAACTATGGCGCTCGATCCTTCCCGCATCTATATCGTCGGTCATAGTTTGGGCGGCATGTTGGCTCCGCGTATCGCAGAGCGGAGTGGTGCTGTGGCAGGTCTCGTCCTGCTTGCCGCTCCCACAGGAAAACTGCGACCGGCGATGGAGCGCCAGTTTGCTTATCTTGGTCGTTCGGTAGAAGAGGCACGCCAGTTGACCGAACTCACCTTGGCGAAGACTCCCGAAGTCTATCTCGATATGGATGCTCGCTATTCGGATACAGCCACAGCACAGAGTCTGAATCTGCCGATGCTGATCCTTCAGGGTGAGCGCGACTATCAAGTGACGATGGACGACTATTGGGCGTGGCGCGAGGCTGTGGGCAATCGCCAGGGAGTGGTGATGAAGTCCTATCCGTCGCTCAACCACTTGTTTATGTCGGGCGAGGGAGCAAGCATGCCCGAGGAGTATCGTACGCCAGGCCATGTTGCCGAGGAGGTGATGGACGATATCGCCAACTTTATCCTCTTGGGCAAATAAGATCCTTGCTTACCTTCCTGCGCGATCCTTACTTACCTTTGTGCGCGAACCTTACTTACCTTCGTGCGCGATCATTACTTAGGATGGATTTTTTCGTTCCTAAGCTCGCAAGATGCCAATCGTCTTGTTTGGGTCAATACTATTTGAGAGGGGCGGAAAACTGCCGCCCCCTCTCTGCGGACCGTGAAAGATTGTGAATGGAATACGAGAGGATTGTGAGTGGTTGTGAATAGATTTGCATTCGCCTCCTCATTGCACTATCTTTGTATAAGATAGGCTGCACTCGGCAATTTGAGATCAAGCTCTCATTGCGCTCGTTTGCACTATCTTTGTATAAGATAGGCTGCGCTCGGCAATTTGAGATCAAGCTCTCATTGCGCTCGTTTGCACTATCTTTGTAGAAGATAATCAAAAAAGTTGTATCAGTTTAATAATCAGCATAGTTGTTTCGACTGGTTTATTTATGGTGATGATTTAGCGAAAGTCAGACTACTTCTGCCTGCTTTACTTTTCATAATAGTTCAAACAACTCTTGCGGTTGCAAAGATAGGATAATTTTATTTTACGGTCGCGGATCATCTTCATCATGCAGCTTTTACCTACACGACGTTGACCTACCAATACGATGATGGTTTCCTTGCCAAGATACTTTTCTATCTTGTCGATATAGGACTGACGAATGATAGTTGCCATATTGTTATCTTTTATAAGTGAATTTTATTCTCGCTATGTCAGTTTTTGTCACATCTGGATAGTACTTTTGCCGCATGAAATGACAATAACTATATTTATTAAGGTATGAATGCAGGAAGAAATGGGGATAAGAGTCCTTAAAAAGTAAAATATAAGAGGAATCCAGAAGATTTCTTGTTTAAAGTTTGGTGGTTCTTCAGATTCTTACTAAATTTGCTATTGGATTAGTGACAGGGCAGGTGAAAGTCCTCGCTTGAAGTCGCTATGATGCAGAGAAACAAGATAATCTTGTGGACACGAGCAAGCTATTCAGTTCTGTAGGTTGAAATCTGGTAAATTGAAACGTAGAAAGAACGCGAATTTGTTTGAGCGAGTCTGCGCCATCATATGGTGTGGATTCCTCTTTCGAATTTTCTTTTCTACGGGTTTTACCAGAGCCTAACTTACAAGAGAGTGAAGAAAGAAGGGGTTCACGCCATTCTTTTTTCGCTTGTGAACCATTATGGACTTGTTTGGTTCGCAGATTTTACTCAACTTTGCCCCTTGAAAGTAAATGGTTTACTGCACTCGGCCATTTGAAAGCAAGCTTTCATTGCGCCCGTTTGCATAATCTTTGCATAAGATTAGCTGCACCTCAGCATAACAAAAGTAAATGATCTGCTGTTTCGGTTGAAAAGCAGGAGCAGCAATATGTAATAACCTAAAAACTCAATGCTTATGAGCAGAGTATTTCAAGTAAAGCCTAAGCGCCTCAAACGCTCTAACGGCACCGTCCTCACTCCCGAAATGGTAGTGACAGTAACGACCCTGCAGCACACCGCCACCCCTTTTTATAATGGAGCCAAGGAGGTGCAAGAAGCCTATATGCGCATCTATGCTTTCGATTATAAGAAAGCATGCTGCAATCCGAATGATTTTGAATTTATAAAGTTGGACAATTAGTGTGCCGACTTATCCTATACCTATATTATAGACTATTGCATTTGTTTTTATACTATAATCCTTATGAACAAAAAAGAGATTTGTGAATTAATGGCCAAGATTCCTACTTTTGAAGGTTCAAAGCCCATATATAATCCTATGGAGACTTTTGTGGAATATGTTTCACAAAAAGAGATATGCCACTCATCAATATTGGCAGATCTGCTAAATCCATTAGGACGACATGGTCTTGAGCGTTCTTTTCTAGATGTTTTTCTTAAAGAGATAGGATGTGAGTCTTTTAAAGACGTTACAATACGAACTGAAATGCCTGTTCTGAGGATTTTAACAGCTGGAAGTGGACCAAGAAGAATAGATATTTGTATTATAAATAATCATAATAAAGATGTGGTTATTATAGAGAATAAGCTCAATAATGCTCAAGAACAACAATGTCAACTTGCAGACTATACGGCAGGATTAAAACATAAAGGATATAATGTTGTAAAGACTGTTTGTTTACAGGGAAGTAACTTTAATGATATTGGTGCCGATATAAATCTATCTATAATGGATCTTGCAAATCTTTTAGATAAAGGATGTGGTAATAGTTGTGAGTTAAAATCTTATATAACATTATTGAAAAATATGGGTTGTAAAGAAAAAGTAAATAATGAGGTGAAAAACCTTCTTTCATTAGATATAAAAACTTTGACTAAAGTTAGAGACTTATCAAGGTTGTTTTGTAATGATGATATTTCAGAATATTGCTTTAATGAAATAGCTTTAAAAGTCAAAGAAAAATCTATAAATGTTTTAGAATTGTCTTTCTCTGTAAAGCGGAAATATCTGCAAATTTGGAATAATGAAGGTTACAAAAAAGGCAAAAATTATGGATTTTGGATAGAATTGTGGCTCTGTGACTATGATAGATTTGAAATTTGGATTCGCAGTGATTCTGAAAACGAACTTAAAATGGATGATTATGTTCAAGATGTTTGTGAACGTGATTATTATAAAAATAGAAATGGTGTAAAGTCATTTCCTTTTCCTGGTGATGACTGGAATACTACTATGATAGATGAAATTTGGAAACTAATCAAAGAGCTGTATTCCGATATGATAAAACAATAGTTTATCTATTAAAGTCTTGCAGATATCAATAACCGAAACGATGGATAAAATAGATTATAAAAAGATAGCATATTTGTTAGGATGCTATATGGTAATAGTTGATAAGGAAATCAATCAGATGGAGGTTGATGTCCTTGATAACTATCTGCCATTATCTAAGGAAGATGAACTTTATCATCAGAGGATGCAAATATTCTCTGATGATGAAGAGCGCACGAAGCTAAAAGATATACTTGACAAGTTGGTTATGGCTAATTATTCTGTTGCTCAGAAAACGGAAATAGTCACCCTTCTTGCTCGAATAGCTTATGGTGACGATTATATGGCAAGTTCCGAATTGGAATTGCTTATTAAGGTTGGTAAACTTTTAAAACTCGATATTGACCAAATCATCGAAGAAACACAGTCTGAGTCAAATAAAAGAATTGATTCTTCTCAACTCTCTTCTTTAAAACGTTTTGTCGGAAAAATGGAGAATACTATCTATCAGAGTTTTGCAAATTCTGATAAGAAAAGTGTTGTCGATATGATGTTGGGTGGTCTTGGTTATTCTGCATCCATAGCGCAAATTACTGAAGATGCTGAGAAGGATCTTGCTCGTGTTACAAGAATAATAGATGATTTGAATGGTATGTTGAATGAAGAATACAATCATTTGGCTACAATCAAACCTTCTTCGAAGAAAGTTTCTAAGGAAGTTTTGAAGATAGAAGAAATTATTCAAGGAATTAGAGGCAGTTTTAATGAAATAATAGATAACAGTTTGACTTGTAATAGAGAAGTATTGGATAAGAAAAGAAGGAATATTCGATACTTTACTATTGCTTTTATGGGTAGAACAAAGGCAGGAAAGAGTACTCTTCATAAAGTCATCACTCAACAGGAAAATGATGATATTGGAGTAGGCAAATTACGTACTACACGATATAATAGAAGTTGGTATTGGAACAAACTTCGTATTGTTGACACTCCTGGCATTGGTGCGCCTGGTGGTGAAGCTGATACCGAGATAGCCAAGTCTATTATAGATGAAGCTGATGTGGTTTGCTATGTTGTGACGAGTGACTCTATTCAAGAAACAGAGTTTGATTTCTTTTCAACTATAAAGGAAAGAAATAAGCCGTTATACATAATCTTAAATGTCAAAAGCAATCTTAATCAAGCTATTCGTTTAAAAAGATTTATAGCAAATCCAAATGATTGGAGACTTGGTGACGGTCCTCAATCTATTAAGGGACATATAGAGCGCATTCATGATAAACTTGATGGTAAGTACAACATGGATGCCGTTCGTATAATTCCTATTCATCTGTTAGCTGCGCAAATAGCCCTTTCTGGAGAGCAAGATTCAAAGACTTCTAAGGTACTATTTGAAGCTTCTAATATATCTGAGTTTACAAATTCGGTAAAAAAAGAAGTGCAGTTGTCTGGTAGTTTGAAGAAAAGTTTGAGCGTTATTGATGGTACTTCTTATCAGATAAATACAATATGGCATAAGATTTATGCTGACTTAAAAAGCCTGAAGGAAGGTAATGAGGTGTTGAAGAAGAAACAAGCGAAAAATTATACCTTTTTCAAGAATGAGTTAACTCAAGTCGAACAATACTTAAAGACCGTTTTCCAAGGAACAAGAGATGATCTTCATAATCGTGCTTCTACTTTTGCAAGAGAGCATTATGATGACGAAGATGCAGGAAAAGCATGGAGCAAGGATATGGTTGTAAAGTCTATAAACAAAAGGCTTGAACAACAAATTCAGGAGAGATATAATGATTTGAATGAAAAGATAAAATCAGAATTGGAAGAGATGATAATGGACATGCGTATATCTCTTGCTACAGATAATATTGGTTCTAATGTTTCTGGTGAGTCCGTAACCAATACACGGTTTGCAGCAGGTGTGTTTGTTAGTATAATGACTGCTGCAGCTCCGTTTATAATTCTTAATTCTTGGAATCCTGTTGGATGGGTTGCTGCTGCAGGTAGTATTATTGTTGGAATTATTGGTTCATTCTTTACGAGTCTATTTACTTCAAAGACAGAAAAAATCAGAAAGGCTACAGAAAATTTGCGTAAGCAACTATGTGATAGTATTGATTCTGGTATTGATAAGAATTTAAAACAAGTTCTTGAGAATACCAGAAAGTCAATAAATGATACTTATAAATCTATTGATTCGGTGTTGAAAGCTTATACTAAAAATGCCGACGATATAATAATGGAAATGGATAGACTTGTTAAGCAAGTTCAAGAAGAAGAGAATGCGATCAATTCTTTGGTAAGTCTTCGAATTCTTGATTTTGTTGGCAAGAATCCTGTAAAAGAAATAAGTATAAATGAAATGAGTAACCAAGTGTTATGTGATGGGTATCCAGTTGAAAGAGATTGGCAAAAGCAATCTATCAAGTTCCTATATAACACGGGGCTTACAGATAAGAATATTCAAAAGATAGAAAAAGCAACCCAGATGACAATAAAAATAAAATAATATGGCACAACAATTTAATTATGCAGTCTACCAAGAAAGACTTAGTAGATTGGAAGCTAAAACTCGAGCGTTGTTGAAAGAAACCAACAATACGGAGTTGACTTGTAAAATGGACTCAGAGCTTGCAGGCTTGCAAGACCGTAAAGAATTACGCTTAGCGTTTGTAGGACAATATAGTTCCGGCAAGTCTACTATTATTTCTGCATTAACAGGTAGAAAGGATATCAAGATAGATGCAAATGTCGCTACAGATCATGTATCGGAATATAAATGGAACAACATTGTTCTTATGGACACTCCGGGCATTCTTGCAGGTAAGGTAGAATCGCATGATGAGAGTACTAAGGCTGCTTTAAAAGAATGTGACTTGATATTTTATGTCTTGACCTCCCAACTTTTCGATGATGTATTATTCAATAATTTCATCGATTTGGCTTACAATCAGCATTTTGCTGATAAGATGTTTATTGTTGTCAACAAGATGGGGATGGAGTCAGGAGAGTTTGACCAGCTTGTAGACAACTATACTATTTCGTTGGAAAAAATATTCTCAGAAAGAGGTTATGAATTGAAGAACTTTCCTATTGCTTTTATTGATGCGGCAGACTATATGGACGGTCTTGATGAAAACGACAATGAGTTCGTTCAATTAAGCAACTTTGAACATTTCATAGATATGCTCAATGTCTTTGTCGCTCGCAAGGGAATGATAAAAAAGCAATTTGATACTCCTGTTAGAGTCTTTCAAAGCTATCTTAAGGATATCGCTGTTACTGCCGTAGCCAAGACTTTATCTGACTTTTTTAATCAGTTTGAGCAGAAGTTACGTCATAGTCTGTCTGACCTAAAACGAGATACAAGAAACGATTTGTCTTCGCTTGTATCTAAGGCAATGAGTAAAGTCATTTCATTATCTAATGATATAGGTGGCATTGACGAAAATGAATGGAAGCGTAAGCAAGAGTTGTTAAATTCTGAATTGCAGAGCATTATATCTAATACTTCTACTAAGATAGAAGACACAATCAACTCAAATTATGAGCGATTGATGAATGATGTCAATGATTTCTGTGGCAAGGATTCGCTTGTTAAATACTCAGGAGAAATCGATATGAAATTGGCTTCGCCCAATATCAGCATAGAGGAGCAGAAGAATCTGTCTATGCAGAAAAAGGCTTTAGACCTTTTAAAGCAGGGTGGAGTACAGATTGGAAACATGGCTCCTAATGTAACAACATTAGCAGGTGGTATCGGTCAAGCTTCAGGATCTACGCTCCATAAAATGGTGTTAGATGTCGGACATTTCTTTGGAAAGTCCTTCGGACCTTGGCAAGCTGTGAGATGGGCAAGCAATATTGCTAAGGTTGCAAAATTTGGAATACCAGTAGTTTCTGCTGGTATTGAGATTTGGATGCAGTTTAGAGAAGATTCTAAAGAAAATAAGCGTTTGGAGCAGATAAAAAGCGCAAAGAATCTGTTTGTTTCTACTTATCAGGAAGAAATCAATAAGGTTGCAGAGCAATTTGAAAAGTATTTATTACAGGTATTTGGTAATTATACCAATAAACTGGAAGAGATAAATCACTCTAAGACTGAGTTGATAGAAGCTTCTAATAAGAATGATATTACGATTAAGAAGATTAGTGAGTTGGATGCGGAATATGCAGACTTCATTGAAGCGATAGAAGTAGATGAGTAATTTTGTTCAAGTATAATTATTATGGCAAAGAATGAAAATAAAATTTTAGAGGAGTTGAGACGAGGAGGCGGGATTTGTGAAGATCCAGCTCCTGGAGTCGGAGGCTTTACTGGCTGGTTGATAAGTTTGTTTACCAAGAAAAAGTAAGCCGCATATACTTTTTTCTTGATGTTCTGCCACCATTTGACACATCTATATAGTTATTTTACAGCCGAAATCAAATGTGTAACTATATAAGGTAAAGTAAAAATGGAAAAGAACATCAAGAAAAGAGTGTGTTGGTTGGCTGTGGTATTGAGTGCCGTGCTGGTAGTGTTATTTGGCTATTAGTTCTTCTTGAATCCTCATGGCTATTGGCAGAAGCAGTAAGAAGCTGAAAGGGAAGAGTATTCTGAATGAAGGATGCTTTGGCGAAAGTTGGAGACTATGACCATGCAACGTATCCGAAAATGGAAAAGGAGTAGGTTTGCTGCTATGCGGTTCGTGTATCGGTTAGATCGTTGACGCAACCTTCACTTTTATGAAGGCATGGACATTTGCAAGTAGTGATAAAGAATAAATATCTGAACTTGCAAAACTTGGATAAATAAAATATAAATACGATGAATAGTATGGCTGATAATCAAAAAGTATATCAGGAAATCAAGATGATTGCTGATAATCTCTGTAAGGAGAACAAGACGTATCTTCGTGCAGATTTGGCTTTTGAACTGAAGAAGTATGGTATTGCTTCCGATTCCTCGGAGGTGAGTAAGCTAGTATTTGATGCTTACAGATATTTCCATGATAACGGTAATATCGCCATTGCTTTTGTTTCAAATAATTCACGTACAACCCTTGTGGCTGAATACAAGTTGAATGACAGTCTGGAACAGGGCAACAAGGAGGAGGCTTTGAAGATAGCCGAGACGGAACTGGCGTTGTCTTCATCTGCCTTGGAGCAGTTGAAAGAGCAAGTGGAGCAGAACCTTAACTTAGTTCTTGTCAAGGGAACGTCGAAGATGGCTGATATTGTCATGGGCACGAATGGCGTGAAAGATGTAAGAAGTAAGGCTTCCACCATGTTTGATAAATATACTAAGATGGTGGAGGCTTATCACTATGCAGAGGATAGCGTTCGTGGAAACATCGAAGATTTTACCTCCTTGCGTAGTGATATCGGGACGGTTTATCGTGACTATGCCCTGAAACTTATCGATATCTATGGCGACTCCATCAAGATGGTTTCTCCAGACTTGTTCGATTTTAAAAGAATAGAGTGGCTGGATGTGGACGAGATGCTTAAGTATGTGGAGCTGGAATATAACAAGCTCACAGAAAAATGTGCAGCTTTGATTGGTGAGATTTCTGTTAGTTTCCGTACTTCCTTGCAGGGTTCTTTACAGGCTTATAAGTCTTTGTCGAACGGCAACAAGTCCTTGGGCTTAGTGATGGCAGGATTGACTATGCTCGAACACTATATGGGAGCAAGTGAACGCGCTAATCGTTTGAAGTCTGATTTATCAGTTTTCCAGATGAGCGTGAAGCATGATGCCACTCGCATCAAGGCTGATATGGGACGATTGTTGGTGATCTGCAAGACGCTCAATGATGTGGTAATCCCGAAGGCGAATGTGTTCTTGCGTTATGGAGAAAAACTGTTGGCTTCTGATTTGAAGGCGACGCTTGATGCTTTGTATGCGGATGAGACAATTCGCCCATTGGAGGAGCAACGAAAATGTCTGCTTCAGCAGATGATGGCGCTGGACATGGAAATGAACGACCATCTTCAGAACATCGATGTCTATACCTCGCTGATTAATGACATCACCGCTACCTTGGAGTCTAAGCAGGGAAGCTATATGGAAGCGAAGTCGAAGAAGCCTTCCAAGCCTTTCTTCCTCGTCAACTGGATCACCTTTGGTATGGCCAACAAGAACTACTATCGTGACTTTGCCGAATGGAATGCAGTATGCTTCCCTCTTGTGAGAGAATACGAGAGCTATCAGGTAGATTTGAAGTTGGATAAGGAGGAATTGGAATCGCATCGTGAGGAACAAACCCGCATCAAAAATGAGTATGCCAAACTCTCCAGTGAACTGGATAAGGTTTCTAAGGAAATCAGGAGCAAGATAGTTTGCTCTGACGACTTGAAGCTGAAGATGCTAAAACATCTTCGTGATATGGTTGCCATGCTGAAACTTGGACGTGAAATCATGGAGAGCAAGATAGATGAGAAGTTGGTGCATACGGTCGATATTCCCGATTATCGGGAGGCAGCCAAGCTTCCTGCTGATGTGGAGCAGAACATTTCTCTGTTTACAGGAATGTTGGCAGATAATCTTCATGCCGACAAGGATATGGCTAAGAATCTGCTTGACGGAGTGGAAGCATACACGAAAGGCCATAAGAAGATAGAGGGTAAGACCGCACAACAGAACAAACCTGCTGAGTATAGCGAGGAAGACTTGGCGCAGTTAACTGGTGCGATGGAACAATCCTTACAGAAAGGTATCGCTCTGTTTGATAGTTTCGCTAAGCTCAAAGCGCAGCAGCTCAGTGGTAGCTTGGCTTCGGCTGCATACGATAAGGAGTTGAAGAAACATGCTGATGAGTTTAAGCGTGAGATGGCTAAGATAGACAACAAGAGTGCTTATCTTCGTGAGGTGTTCAAGCGTATCAATCTGGCTGGTAGTGAGGAGGAACGTAAGCAAGCTATGGAGTTGATGAGCGACTTGAGCGGTTTCTCTCTTTCGGAACAGGAGTTCACTGAATTTATAAATGGTAAGAAACAAATAGAATTATAAGGTGTATGGAATGTTCAAGAAGACAGCAGGCCCAGGCTGATTTGGGCATGGATTTCGCAAAAGAAGATCAAAAGCGAGAGGCTGCTCTTGCCAAAGAACAGGCGAGGGCTGATAAAAAAGCTGCTAAGCGTGAGAAGATGATGAACATGCCATCATATCGTCTGATGGTAGGTACGGCGAAGTATATGGACAAGTATTTCTTGGATCCTATCCTTGGTTTCGTTCTTCCTGCCGGTGTCGGTGATGCATTGTCGAGCGTGTTTGCGTTCCCATTTATCTATTACAGTCTTTGCGTAGTTAAGTCTATTCCGCTGACTTTGGCTGTCATCTATAATATCTTGATGGATGTGCTGATAGGTGACATACCTTTCTATATAGGTGATGTGCTGGATGTATTCAAGCGTTCGTATGTAGAGAACCTGAGATTGATTACTGGCTATATCGAGGATGATAAGGAGATTATCAATAAGGTGAATAAGAAGGCATTCTGGACGGCTGTGTTCATTGTCGTGCTTTGCTGGTTGATTTATGTGGTAATTTCGTGGTCCATTCGCTTGGGAACCATGGCTTGGGATTGGATAGTTTCATTGTTCTAAAATATGAGTAGCAACATTTTCTTTCAACCCTTCGTTGGCAAGGATTATGCCAACGGGGGGATATTCGGCAAGCGAATCATGATATTGGGCGAGAGTCATTATTGTGATGAGAGTTGTGCGGATTGTAGCGACTGCCAGCTACATCGGGAGTGTATGGGCTTTACGCAGCAGGTGCTTGGGGATTATCTCAATGAGAACAAGGAACGGCAGAACTGGATGCGGACTTTCCTGAAGTTTGAGCGTTCGTTAGTGGGTGAGGAGACAGATCAGACGATGAGGCTGAAGATCTGGAACTCGGTCATCTTCTTCAACTATCTGCAAGTGGCGATGGGTGGTCCTCGTGAGGCAGGCACTGGGGAGCAATATCGCCAAGCAGGCAAGGCTTTCTTTGAGGTTATCGAAAAGTATCAGCCGGAGTATGTCATCGTCTGGGGCAAGCGACTTTGGAACAATCTTCCTAATGTTGGCTGGCAAGATGGCGACGACATCGTAGTGGATGGTTATCCTGTTGCTACGGGTGCTTATCTTCTGAGTAATGGTAAGCAGGTGAAAGTGATGGCGGTAAACCATCCTTCCGTAGGCTACTCCTGGGACTATTGGCACAAGGTGATACAAAGATTTTTGAGATAATTTTCTTGCTTGCGCCACGATTTGACATACCTTACCTTTACCTTTGCAGTCGTAAACATAATTAATTAAACGATATTGCTATGGGATTTGTAGAAGTAAAGCCAAAAGAATGGTACATTGAACAGGCCAAAATTACTAAGGTATGGAGTAAAAAGCTTGAAGAAAATGAAACTTATATGCATGGAGCAGAAGATTTTGAACCTGTTTGTCCATACATCAATCCTCAATTCCGCTTTAAGACTAAATTCTTCAAAGTGGTTTGGATGGTCTTGGAGGAGCAGGCATTAAATACCTTAGGCTCTCATGCTGAAAAGGTTAGAAGTTGCTATGTGCTTGATAAGTACTGTGCGTTATTCGTAAAAGCGACTTCCGATGAGTTCCAAATATATTATTCTGAGAATACTTGTTTTGAAGATAGAGAGTTGCAATTCTGGATATTTGCACAATTTAAGGACTTTGTGGAGGCTGTTGCTCAAAAAGTATTGCCTTGTAGATTCCTTTATTTGGAAAACGAAAAGCAACTATTTGCTGAGACATTAACCTTGAATTGGGATTTTCGAGCCTTTGGCAGGTGTTGGTTTGATGGAAGCCGCATAAATTTATCTCCATATTTGATGATTTATCCATTGCCGTATATAGATATGGTCATTCTTCATGAGTTGGCGCATTTGAGGTATCCTCATCATAGGGCAACCTTTTGGAAATTCTTGTCTCAGCTATTAGGAGAAGATGCTAAGACTGCTACAGAAAACTGCAATATGATATTAGGAGACAGAAATAAGAGTTATCGTAACCTCATGGAAGGCTTTAGATGGGTTGATTCTTGTTTCAAGAAAAAACAGAAGAGACTTACCAAGATTTCTTCATAAGCATGATATAGTGATAAAACTGTCTTAAATAAAGTTCAATATATGGCACAGATTACAATCAATGTCCAGACTATGGACTGGACAATGGGGGAAACCGTAGGCTTGCACTTGATGTTGCAGAAAGACAGCAAGGCAGGGATTGCATGGGGCGATGGAAGGGTACAGGTCGTGACGGGCAAACAGGAACAGAATTCTGAGAAGTTGACTTGGGTTAAGGCTGGTCATTCCTATCCTGAGAAGGGCGTGAACTATACCATTACCATCTGCTCGGAAGAGGAAGATGCCATTATCGGATTTGATGGCTGTGGCATGTTCGAGGTGAAAACCTTTGATGTGATTCTCACGGAATGTCCTAGCTTGCGTATCCTGGGATATTCGGGATATGGTGGGCAATTGCTCGACGTAAGCAAAAATCCTTTGTTGGAGTTCATAGACTTCAGCGCGATAAGAAACGAGAAGTTGGATTTCTCTGCCAATCCTCTCTTGGAGGAGTTGCATATTGATGGAGCCGAAGATTTGGTATCATTGAATTTGAGCAAGAACGACAAGTTGCGCCGCTTGGACATCTTTATGTGTCACAATCTCCAGTATCTTGCCTTGAGCAATCAGTCGCAGCTGAATGAGGTGGATTTCGCTCTTACTCATCTTCGTCCCAAGGACTTGGAGTATTTGGAGAAGACGTTGAAGCGAAACGCTCCTTACAAGGTACGGGGCGGAAGTTTCGGCGATGATAAGATAATAGAAGTGTGTAATGGTAAAATAGTAGGGGAATATGAAGGAAAATTGTGATTGGAAAAAATGCTTGGACAGAATTGAGGATAAGGGATTTGACGACGATGATGCTTATTCAGAGATTCTCGAATATATCCGAGAGGTGGCTACTGTTGATGAGAAACGTGAGGTGCTACAAAATGTGGAGCAACGTGTGAAGAAAATCGTGAACTATGATTTTGCAAAGGCATGGTTCCTACGTCACATGAGTGAAAGCGAGCATGATGTCATCGAAGTCTTAATGGGAGTAAGATATGTTGTATTGAATGAGATGATGCTTCATCCGACTCCTGCCGAAGTGGAGAGATTTCGCTATCAGAATGATAAACTCTTCAAATTGACTCAGGAATGTTATGCCCAGTGCAGAAACATGTGGCGCACTTTGTTTCATACGCCTTATAAGGTGGATGATCGCTATCGTTATGAGGTGGAAGGAGTGTTGCGTTTCGAGTATGGAGATGACGATGCTGTAGTAAAGATGGAGAACGATGATTATTACGGATCTGATTTTCATTATATGATTCATCTGTTAGATGAACTGATGAGTGCAGGACGCTATAAGATGGATACAATCGTGAATGGTGTTTTTCGCAATTTTGTTGGGACTACCGAGGAAGGATATAAAACATTCAGAAACGAATTGGATGATGGCGATTCCTGGGATGAATGTTATCTTCACAAACCAGAGTTTGCTGATATTTGCGTTTGTTATGCCATGCATGCTCTACATACGCATCAAGACTATAGCCTGCCCGACATTCTTCGCATGGATGATTTCGTGGTAAAGGTTCATTTGCAATATGAGAATGAAGTTTGCGATACGAGAGATGCAGAGATTGGACCGCTCGATTATGAACCATCGTGGTTCCAAAAACTTGTAGAGGAAGATGTGAAAGAGTTCGGAGGAAAACATACGCTGAATCCGACAAGAAAGAAATAGCATATAAAATAAAACAAGAAGTTTAACGACATATATAAAAATAGAAGATTAGGAAGTTAGCAGAAGCATTGAGCATCAGAGCCGACTTGCAGAAGAAAGTGGCTCAACTGAAAGAACGTATCAAGGAGAGCGCCAAAGTGCAGGAGGGCGATGAACCTTGCGATAACGTGGAGGAACTGTACAAGGAACTGGATGAAGCAGTCGTCCAGTTGGAAGACTTGATTTATCGCATCAACATCACCAACGTTCAGATAGTTCAGGACGGAGAATCCTTGACTCGATTGATAGCCAATAGAGACGTCTTGTCGATGCGTGTCAAGGCATTGAAAGAGGTGGTGAACTACGTAGCTGCCAACGATAAGTCTCAAAGGCTATAGCGAGAAGCAGATCTGGGAGTTCTATAACGTTATCAGAAGGGTCGAGACCGTCTTTGAAACCTTGAAGACCGACCTTGACATCCGTCCTGTCTATCATCAGACGGATGAAGCCATCAAGGCCCATTTTAATCTGGCAGTACTTGCTTACTGGATTGTATCAACCACACAGTATCAGCTTCGGCGGAAGGGAAGCAGGATGTCATGGCAGGAAGTAATGAGAATAGCCGGTACACAGATAGTCGTAAGTACTATCGCAAAGCGGATCGACGGTAACCAGGTTGAGGTACGGCAGTGCACAGAGCCCGAAAAACAGCTTTCTGATTTGTACAAGAAACTCGACTTGACCTCTCCTCCCTTAAAGCGAAGACGAAAAATTTGTGTGGTACATTTTTCTGAACTCAAAAAAACGATACTTGAGAATCAAAGAGTTATACGCATATAGGCTGCAAGTTGGGTTAAATAGGACAGCAAGGTGGGCTGAAGGCACTCCTTCACACTTCTACTCTATTCCACCTTGAGACTATCCCAAGTAGTCACTAAATGTGGTCATAAGTTACCACCTAGCGCGGCCTTAAGCTATCACCAACTCGGGCTATCAGCAACCCTCGGCAAGGTCGCGCTGAAGCCCCCTCCTAACTGCCCCTAAAAATGAATATAACTTCATCGGCCTACGAAGTTAACTTCATTGGCCTACGAAGTTATATTCATAGGGCTACGAAGTTAACTTCATTTTTTACCCCACTTTTGAGCCCAATCTGCGTGCGATTACTAAGTCGCTTCTCTTGCATGAGAAATCCACTTGTCCGCGTGCCGCTTTCCATCCCGAAGCCATCCCGAGACCATCCCGAAGGAATGGCGCAGGCTTTTGGGCCTTCCCCGGAAAGGGTAGGCGAGGCTTTGTATGCTCGGCATGAGCATTGTCTAACGGGTGGAAGTCCCGAGTAAGCCCTAATAGCGGGAATTACATAGCCAAAGGCAAGGGTGTCCATCGTGAGTTGGAATCTGAAAGAAGCCGGCGGCAAACATCTGACCTAACGAACAGGAACTTCATATAAGGCATTTAACCATGGATAAGATTGCAAAGCAAATCAAAGTCCCATAGCTATTCGGAATGGTTGGTGTAAATGAAGTGGGTATAAGATGAAAAGATAATGCCCTTATCCGAGGAGGTCTCACGGACGCTTCAAATAGTTTTTTTACGAAAGAAGCGGAGTAAAGCTTGCCGTGAGAAGTCAGCAGATGCCATAGTAGTGCAATACTCGATAACGTTGCACGAAGGGCTGAACCTAACAATTAAACGATAGTAATTGAAACATACCTCATGAAGGAAAGAATGCAGAAAACATTATCCCAAGTTAATGGCTGCCCCCAAAGAAATAGGTCGGAAACCGAATGGTATGGGGGAGTGCAGACCTTTATGTGGATGTGTGAAGACAACATCGTGGAAGTACCATTCGACAAGGAACACCTTTTCGAGCAAATCCTCAGTCCTTCAAATCTCAGCCGAGCCTACAAGGCAGTGATGAGAAACAAGGGCTGTGGTGGTATCGACAAGATGTCGTGCGAGCAGCTGCTCCCATGGCTCTTGACCAATAAGGATGAACTCATCCGTTCCTTGATGGACGGTTCTTACCGTCCGAACCCAGTGAAAAGGGTAGAAATCCCCAAGGACAATGGCAAGATGCGCCTGTTGGGAATACCTACAGTAGTAGACCGTCTGGTGCAACAAGCCATAAACCAAGTATTGACTCCCATCTATGAGAACCAATTCTCCAAGATGAGCTACGGCTTCCGACCGAGAAGAGGATGCCATGACGCACTACGAGGAGCGCAAAGGATAATCAACGAAGGCCACATATATGTAGTGGACCTTGACCTTGAACGCTTCTTCGATACGGTGAGCCATAGCAAACTCATAGAAATCCTCAGCCGTACGATAAAAGACGGCAGAGTGGTCAGTCTTATACACAAATCTTATTAAATGTGGTATCAATAAATACCAAGCATACGAATGGGGTAATACTCGCAAGGGCTATTGGCGTATAGCAGACAGCTACATACTGCATAGAGCTATAACAAATGAGCATCTATGTAGGGCAGGGTATGCTACTTTAATGGATGCGTATCTCGAATGGTATCCAAAATAGGAACCGCCGTATGCGGAACCGCACGTACGGTGGTGTGAGAGGTCGGAAACGAAAGTAGGAAGAAAACTGCTTCGTTTTCCTCCTACTCAATTGAGTGGTTAGGCTACTCGGCTGTGGGCCTTACTTCTTGATCTTTTGGAATCCCAGGCCATAGACACCGCTGACGGGAGCCTGCGAGACGAAGGCGTGCGGGTCGATCCGGTTGACGACCTGCATCACCTCGCGGCTCTTGCGTCCGTGGACGATGATGAAGAGCATGCCCTTCTTGGCACCCGTGTAGAGGCCGCGCGCCTCGATGACGGTGCAGCCGCAGTTGGCCTCCTCGTTCATGGCGTGGCCCATCTCCTCCCATTTGTCGGAGATGATGAAGAACTGCACGCTCGAGCGCATACCGTTGATGACGTAATCGACCGACCATGACATCACACAGAGCGTGATATAGCCGTAGATGACCTTTTCCCAGGATTCGAGGACGAGGTAGCTGGATGTGATCACACAGAGGTCGCACATCAGGATGACGCGTCCCAGCGAGATGTCGCGATACTTATTGACGATGGCGGCGATCACGTCCGATCCTCCCGTCGATGCGTTGTATTGCAGGGCGACGCCCATCGTCACGCCCATGATGACGCCTCCGACCACGCAGGCCAGGAAGGTCTGGCCGGCAAACGGGACTTGTCCCTCGAACACCTTCTGGAAGAAACCGACACTGAAGGAGAACACCGTGACGGCAAAGATCGTTCGGACGCAGAATCGCCATCCGAGGAGTTTCAGGGCTGCGATCATCAAGATGCCGTTGACCACGGCGTAGGTGTAGGGAATAGGGATGCCCGTGCCCCAAAACAGGACGGAGGAGATACCTCCCAGGCCACCGATCGTGATTTGGTGGGGAAGCAGGAAGGCGCACCATCCCAGACTTCCGAGAATCATTGACACGGCAATGATGCAGAATTCTTTGATTTCTTTTGTCTTATTCATTCTGTTTGAAGTGTTGTTTCGCTGTCGTCAGTAGTTGTGACTTGCTGTCGTTTGTCGCTGCTCTCCGCGCGCTCGCGCAGCCTCTGTAGCGATGCTTTTGGCTCGACGGTGTGCGTTTTTCGTGATGCCGACCGTCTGCTTTTTGCAAATTCGGTGCAAAATTACAAAGAAAAAGCGAGACTTCGGCGGTCTCGTCGTTTCATTTTGCTCTCAACGGTCAAAAGCCCCTCGGTTTGAGGGTTTGAGCTGGTGCCAATACGTCCTGCTGAGTTAGGGGAGACAACAAATACAAGTTGTCTTCTATGTGTCCACGTCGAATCACCGTGTCCACGTCGAATCACCCCATTTCCCGGAAGAACCCGTTAGAAGGGCAGTCCCACGGCGAAGTGGAGCGTCTGCGCATCCTTGAAGTGGCCGATGTTGAAGAATCCGCTCTTGCCCGTGTCGTAGGGCAAGTGGAGGCCGAGACCCCAATCGACGCGGAGGATGAAGAATCCCACGTCGTAGCGCAGTCCCACACCCGTGCCGAAGGCCACGTCTTTGAATATCCGCTTGAGCTGAAACGTCGTCTGCTCCATCTCGTCGTGCTTCTTGAGCGTCCACACGTTGCCCATGTCGAGGAAAGCCGCGCCATAGAGCGATCCCACAAGATGCGGGCGGTATTCCAGATTGGCCACAAACTTCAAGTCGCCCGTCTGTTCCACATAGGAGAAGAGGGGAGAGACGCTGCGGTATCTTCCCGGTCCTATCTCGCGGGCGTTGAAGGCGCGGATACTGTTGGCGCCACCCACGAAAAACTGTTCCGTATAGGGCGCGTAGGTACTGTTGCCATAACTGAAGATGCCGCCTGCGCCGACGTGCGCCACCAGGGTGGATTTCTCGCCCGTGCTCCACTGCTTGGTGAAGTTGGTCTCAAACTTCACAAACTGTGCGTAGGGATTCTTGAACATCAGTTTGCCCTTCTCGTCCCACTTTTTTCCAGCCACCATGTAGCCCAGCGACAGGAGGTTGGAAGCCTCCGACAGCGTCGTCCACCACTTGATGGGGTTGGGCGTCCCCGCCTTGCTCTGGTATGTGTAGCTAAACTCCAGTTTCGGTATAAACTGGTCCGAGAAACTCATGGCGAGGTAGGGCAGTTCCTCCGTCATCTGGTCAAACCGCTTCGTATGGCTCGGCATGTATTCATAGGTCAGCAGCAAGGGTGAAAACTTATATTCGCTCCGCTCCGTCGGCTTCCAGTTGTACGTCAGTTCTCCCGACACCACATGGCGCTTGAAGTAGGCCTTGCGGTTGATGACGCTCGTCGAGGCGCGCAGCGTGGTCATCGGCGTCTCGTAATAGACCTTGCGGCGCCGGCGCACGGTGGCCGGGTCCTCGCCCCTTGCGATGGCCTCCTGTATCCTGCGTCGTGCCTTCGCATGGCGCTGCTTCGCCGTGCCACGGAAGGGGATGAGCAGTCGCGGCAACTGGAGGCTCACCTCGCCACCATACTCGTAGCTGCTCATGCCCGAGGTCTCCTGGTTATCTGATCGTCCCCAGGTCCATTCAAATGCGCCGTTGGCGCGGAAGTTGAGGAGTTCGCCACCCCGAAAGGCGTTGCGCTTGGTGAGACCCATGATCAACTCCGGCCCAAACTTGCCGCTCGTCTTTCCCTTGCCGTAGGCTTCGATGAAGAAGTCGTAGGGCTTGTCAAAGACGCAGTCGGCCACGACGTCGAGGTGGCT
>OHCZ01000368.1_pt1 | contig 28208 bp, 36 predicted proteins | sample 1566891 | NCBI WGS metagenome assembly OHCZ01 (sample SAMEA3879510, study PRJEB24766) | human gut metagenome | biome: human-associated habitat; feature: feces | place: USA | collected 1985/1987
GTATCACAGTGGACGGAACACAGGCGCAGTTCAGTTGCAAGACAACTGCCAATCCTGATTTGTGGGATACCAAGGGCGGACGCATGACTGGTAAGAGTATGCAGGCTTTGGAAGTGAACCGCAAATTGGACAAGATGCGTGTGGGTATCAGTAAGCATTATCAGGAGATAATAGATCGAGACAACTTTGTCTCTGCCGACAAGGTTAAGAACGCCTTTCTTGGATTGGAGTATCGCTGCTATACCTTGATGAAAGTCTATGAGCAAAGCAGGGATGAAATGGAAAAACAATACAAGGCTGGCATGAAATCTTTGAGCACATTCACAAAATATAGAATCGGTTGTGCTTACGTGGGCGAGTTTTTGCAGTCGCATTATCGTGTAAAGGATATTGCCTTGAAAGAATTGTCCCTGCCGTTTATTACGAACTATGAGACATTCCTTAGAATAGACAAGCAACTGAAGATAAATTCCGCAATGGTGTTTGTCCGTAATCTCCGTGCCATGATTTTTCGGGCGATTGATAACGAGTGGCTCGTCAAAGACCCTTTCAGACGATACGAGTACAAGAACGAGGAAACAACAAGGGAGATTCTGACAAAAGAAGAAATTCACCTGTTGATGGAAACTCCTATCACCAGAAAGCATATGGGGTTGGTGCGTGACTTGTATCTATTCTGCTGTTTCACAGGTCTCGCATTCATTGACCTGTACAACTTGAAGGAAGAGAACATCAAGACATTTTTTGACGATGGCGAGTGGATTGTTATCCACCGACAGAAGACAGGAACGGAAGCCGACATCAAGTTGCTTGACTATCCCAAGCAGATAATGGAGAAATATCGTGGATTGTGCAAGGATGGCAGAGTCTTTCCTGTACCACCTTATAGAAGTTGTCTGCGTTCGCTCAAAAGATTGGGAAAGAAATGCGGTATCACCAAGCCACTTTCCTGGCATGTCTCAAGGCACTCGTTCGCAACCTCGGTTTGCCTCTCCAATGGTGTACCAATAGAAACAGTAAGTTCCATACTTGGTCACAAAGACATCAAGACCACGCAAGTGTACGCCAAGATTACCAAGGAAAAGTTGAGCAAGGATGTAGAAAAATTGTCCCAACAACTCAATCACATTGAGGAATTCACATTCGGGAATATTTGCAGCGATAATACGAACACAAAAAAGGCATAGTATGAAACGACAAGTGATAACAATACAAGAAGATATGGTCATCTACGCCCCACATCATGGTGAGGTGTGGATGACTGTTTGGGAGATTGCCGAACTGTTGAATGTGACAGGCACAACAGTGAACAATACAATCAAGCGAATTTGGAAGCAAGGTGTCCTAAAGGATTTTGAGCATTCGCAATACATCAAACTTGACAATGGATATTCTGCCGATGTCTATAGTTTGGACGTTATTATCGCCATAGCATTGCAAGTGGATACCTATCAAGCATTGCTTTTTAGAAGATGGCTTGTTGAAAAGATAGGAAATCGCAAAGAATGTCAAGCTACTCCAGGAAAGCAGGGGCGAACGACGATTATCGTGATGAATGGAACGATGCCGAGAGGTATCAGTTAAGCATTACACCTTAATTATATAATAGCGTACAGAGAAGAAATACCAAATGGTTGTATCACTCTGTGCGCTTTTTGCTTTCTATTTGTAGCGCAGTTTGCATATTTTAGAATGTTTGTCATCTATTACGGTGCGCTTTCTTGCACAAAATAATCGAGATATTCAAACGAATTGGCTTAAATAGTCTTAAATTCACGTCAAATAATAGATTTTCTCAATCATTATTGCTGTTTTCTCGATTAAATTCCGTACTTTTGCAATCGGACTGTATATGCTCGACCGTTTTTGTCACAGTTAGACGTGTTCTTACAAGATAATCGAGTCGGCAGCCTACGCCGTGCTGAGTGTAGTGAAGTCACTTATCTGACATATCTATACAAAAGCGGGTGTTGGGTGGGAAAAGCAGTCCAGACATAGAAGGCGTTTATCGACGCTGTGTTTGAGACAGTCTGAAATCTTGCAAACTCTCAGAATCTAAGTCTCGAATATGGTCAACGGTAGATGTCCCGGGTGTGATTATATCAATCCCGTGGAGACCTGTAAGCATGGATTGTACCCTTTTGGGCGCAGTCAAATGTTATATATAGGTCTCTTTGCGGTAATGATTTTCATATCGGCGTGGGCTCTGACGTTGTCTGTTCGACTTAGATAGGCAATGCAAGAGCCTCAGACTGTGGAATGGGCAACAGGACGATTCCACGCTTTTTTGTGTCAATTTATTAACTGGGTTCTGCTTAGAATAAGTTAACACCGATATGAAAGTCGATGAACGTGCATTGCAAGATGTACACACCGTAGGAGGTGGTGAAACTCCTCCCTGTGTTGGACTTACCTCCAACACCCTCCCCAAAGCTCAAAGCACAGTATCTGCGGAGAGTTCACAAACAGGGGTGTCCACCAGAAATGCACATATAGCAGTAAAGCCTAAAGCGCAAAAAGAGGAAGATGTTCCTCATTGGTATGCCTTACGTACCACTTATGGCAGAGAGAAAAAGGCATATGACTATATGACAGCCAAAGGCATTACGGCTTTCTATCCTACCATCGATACGGTTAAACTTATAAATGGTAAGCGCAAAGTTGTTACTGAGTCGCGTTTACCTAACATCTTCTTCGCTCACGGAACAGAAGAACAACTCAAACTTTTTGTTTACGACAACGTAAACCTCCCATTCCTTCGTTTTTATTATCACCATACACATATTGGCAGCAGAATAGAGAAAACTCCATTGATTGTTCCCGACTATCAGATGGAAAGTCTCAAAATAGCGTGCGCTTCAGAGGAAGATGATGTCATCATTGTCTCTGGAGAAATCCAGAAGTTCGAGAAAGGTCAGTTGGTACGAGTGGTAAAAGGTGAGTTTGAAGGTTTTATGGGAATAGTGGCACGTCATAAAGGACAACAGCGAGTGGGCATTGTTGTGGACAACTTGCTGACTGTTTTGACGGCATACGTACCGAGTGCTTATTGTGAGGTTGTAGAAGATAAGCAGAAGTAAAAGGTTACTGTACCTTATTATGTAGAAATATAGCAATGATTGTAAAAAAGATATTTACTCAAGATTTGCAAATAGCCAAGTCATTGATAAACAAGGACGAAATGGTTACACGCAAATACTTTTACCAACAATGCTATCCCCTGTTTAAGTCCATCTATGACAACTACTATACCGATTGTGCAAATTGCAAGGAGTTTATAGACGAGATATACATTGTTGTTCTTGCTCCAAGCAAGGCTACAGGCAAATGTCAGATGGAAAATTTCAGAGGTGAAAGTACATTGACAAGTTGGTTGAAGACCGCATGTTTGTTTTATTGCTACAAGCAGTTTGAAACAAAAGAGAAAATGCCTAAGCATGAGCAGATTTCTCACTCCAATCTAAAAGAAAATGATGATGAGAGTGATAGAACGGATTCTATTTATGGTTCTATAGAGATAGATTTTTCTAATCTCAATCGTCAAGATGCTCTGACAATTATCAAACAGATGCCCAACAAGCGTTACAGCGAGTTAATACGTCTGCGATATTTAGAGCTGAAGACCAATGAGGAAACCGCAAAAGAATTGGGTATGTCAATGGAGAACTATTATAACAAGCATAAACTCGCCAAAGAGCAGTACGAGCGAATTTTCAGAAAGGAGGTAGGTCATGCATAAAGATTTTGTACCACCAGTAAGTATCGAGGAATTTGCTGCGTATTTGGATGGAAATCTTACGGAGGATGGAATGAATGAGATTGCATCGGCAATCCATGCAGATGACTCTTTGCAAGACATCATGTCGAGTTGCCATGCCATAGATGATACAATTGCAAATTATGAACCTTTGCGGTTGACTGTTCCAGAAGATATTTCATCTACAGATTTTGAGATTCCACAAATGGACGATAATGATTATTCGAATATTGGTGATTGGGCGGATTTAGATGTTGCCGCTTGTGCAGTAGACTCTTTAGAAGCAGATGCAATGGGGACAGAAGATGATAGTTCATCAATGACTGACCATATAGGATTAGATGAAGACTCTTCTGATATAACATCAGACCATTTGGGGACAGATTTTAGTGATACTATGAATCATGATGAACTCATAGACTTAGACAATACTAATTTTAACGATTTATAGATATGAACGGACATCAACAAGCATGTTTCAGTCCTTATATGCTAATCAGCTCAACACTTCAATCTGTGTTTGGGTATGATAGGCGTAAGGAACAAGACAAACAAGCCGATATTGCCCAGCAACACCAGTTGGAACTCCGTAAGGCAAAAGAAGAGTTTCAAGATGAACTTGAAGCACAGAAAGTTGCCGATATGAGAGCAAAGATGGCAGTTGCACGTAAGTATCGTGCCGAAGAAAGATTTGAACAGACTGTTTTGCAGCATAAGACAGAAGAGTTAAGAACCTATTTCATGAAATGTTTGCCTATAAAGCAAAAAGTAATATCTCAATTACTGGATGCAGCTAAAAGTTATAAAGCATTAGGATATAACAGCGATTGTCCTCTGAATGTTGTTCTATTGCATACGAAGCAAGCAGCATTGGATTACAATGACATTTGTAATGAGTTGGATAAAACTCAAATGCAACTTGGAAATCTTGTATATAGAAGATGGTGTGACAAAGATGTTGCTCACAATTCTGCAATATTGAATTTACATGCCATCATGAGTAATATTCCAACTTTGGTTATATCTCCTTTCTTTCAAGGTGGAAGCATCCATTTTACGGCATCCATGTGGGAGGCTCAATCCGAAGCAAAGCCAATGATACGACCATTGTTTTCAATTCCTTGTCCAACGGAATATCTCGCACCTCAGCAAAAGTTCACTGTGGAAGGAAAGAAAGCTATTCAAGACCACATAACTTTAATCTCTACGATTGTTTCAGGTTGTGCTCGTGATAGTTATATGCTGATGACGCAAGGACGTACACCAACACTCCCTAACTATCTGAAGAATAATCCAAATGTATTGAAATCGCTGGTAAATGAGGATAACAAGGAGCTATGTTCATTTATGTTGAATGAATATAAAACGATGAATGACCTGTTAGAGAAGTCTGATTGTCCTTCACATTTGCTCACAAAAGAGGAAATCAAGCAACTTGCAATAGAGGCAGGAAAAGCGTCTAAGGAACTTCAATGTTTAACCCACAAATCTTTGGAGGCATAACAATGATAGATCCGATTACAATGATGGTGGCAAGTATTGGAATGCAATTTTTCAATAACTATGCCAACAGCAAGAAGAATACAGAAATTCAAAAGAAACAGCGTGAGTTTCAAAAAGCGGCAGCCGAGCATGACTTTGAAAGGATGCGTAAGCTGCAAGCAGAATCAGCCAAGCTTGCGTTAGAACTTGAAGCGGAAGTACATAAAGAGCGTATTGAGGATATAAATAGTAATTATGATGCTCTGCTTGAAAACTTTGCGCATAGTTTTGCCATTCAGAATTGGCCTCTCAATGTTCTACCTTTCATTATGAAAGGAGAATCATTTGGAAGTTTGTTCAATGGAACTACACAATCTGTAAATATGCATTGCATCTTTACGCCTTCTAACTGCGATTGGTTCAATGAAATGTTTTATGATGATATTGACCTTCGGTTAGAGGCAGAGATGAATAATAATTGGAATGCTCAATCAACGCATCCTATTGTATATTATGGTGGTGGATGGAATCGTCGTTCTTTGAAGCATGGTGTATCACAACCTAATCCGATAGACCTTGATGATATAGAACTGCTGAAAACGAATCTGAAAAATGTTCCTGTACTTGTTGTTACACCATACTTTGATCCTTGGCTTCATTTCAGAGTGAAACTCTGGGGTATGGGAAAGGATAGTGAACTTCCTTACAGAATAGATATTCCTCATGGGGATGATGTTGAGACTTCAAAACGTATCTTTTCTTATGACTATAATAAAGAAAAGAAAGAGGAAATGACGGATGATTTTTCAAACACAACCATTGAAGAGTTTGTGCCTTATCTTGAGAGTTTGATAGGTTTTGTTGCAGATAAGTACTTTTGGGGCGTTTATCATGTTGTACCCATGTTGCATAAAATTTGTAATATTCAAAGTTTAACACCTTTGGTAAAAAAGGAAAATATCAACAATCTTAAAGAATATTCTAACTATGCTGAATTTTGTGTAAAAACGTCCGTGGATTATCTTCAATCAATAAAAGAATGTGTTGAAAAAGATGAGTTCTACAAATTAGCATGCCAACAAATTCACGCAATAGAGAAATATGCAAATGCTAATGTTGTGGAGATAAAAAAATTGCACAATTTTGGCCTTTCTTCTGTACTAGAAGGGGAAATAAAGCAAGTTATAGATAATTTGTGTATTAAAAAAGAGGAATCATTAGAGGTAATAGAAGATGTTAATACATCGTTAGGAAGTATCTGTGACATAATTCCCGAATTGCAAAAAGACGCATTATATCCCAGTTTCTTTATCTTTTGCTTATGGAACTCTGATACAATAATTGGAACGTTCTGTGACGATAAATATTCTCAATGCATATATGAAAAATGCAATAACGTTCTGTATTTTGCATTTTTAAATAAGGCATTAAAAAATGGCATAGGTGATAGAACTAAAAAAGAATTTTATTCTATAGATTTGACTGATAATTATTCTCTAAAATTAATAAAAATGAAAACAACAAACAACAAACAACATCTTAGCCTAAAGGAACGAGTTGCACGCAAGCTTGTTGAACAGGGCTATCGTCTTATGGGACAAGGTTCCCCTAATTTTCCCCAAAAGGCAGAACCTTCAGATCCGTGGGGAGACGCTACACAGACTTCAAATTCTGTTGATGAATTAAAAAGCATCTTAACTTTCTTTGTAAATGGAGTTAACAATGGCAACATCCCTTTCAAAAAGATGGGAACTTATATGTCTATAAAGAATGTTCTCGATTGGTTGGACTCTATTGATGAGCATGATGTAGAAAATCTTAATCAAGTTTATGTCATTCGAGGAAATTACAGTGCAAAGAACAAAATTGTATATTGCGCATTTCTTGCTAAAAACGACAAATTCGAATTAAGGACAACTCCTAAGTTCTGTTTTATATGTGACTCCGACACTGAAGAAATGAAAGAGTTGTATAACGGAAAGTCAATATATGTAATACCTTTTGAAGATTAAAGATGGGATTTTTTAGTAGTTTATGGGAAGGCGCTAAAAATGTAGCAAGCAAGGCTTGGGATGCAGTATGCGCCGTAGCAGATTTTTTATTTGAAACAGCGTTTTGGCTTGTAGGAATTATTTTTTCTGCTATAGAAGCTTTCTTTGAATGGATTGATGATATGATTGATTCTATTATTGATGCCATAGGAAATTTCTTTAGCGGTGGTGATAGTGAAGGCGGTGTACTTCCTCCGACTCCTGAAGTAACACAAGTTGTTGAAAAGTATGACAAAGAATATGGAACCACATATTCTAGAAAAGTAAGAGAAGGAAAAGGAAGCCTTGGATATGTCACAGACTCTCAAGGAAAAATATGTGGAAGTAAGATTGTCGGTTCAGATAAAGGTTTTGACACGACAATTGCAGCTGCACATAAAAGAAAAAGAATTTATGCCTCAAAAATAACAGACTGATGAAAATGACACAAAATACAATTTTACTTTCTGCTTGCATCATTTCTATTGCAGCAATATCCTATTGCTTATACCGAATTAGCAATAGTAAGAAAAAATTAACTAATGTGTTAGACGAAACTGATATACAAAGAGTGAAGTCGTTGTCTATGAAATCCATAATAGATTGGATTGATAATGTATTAGGTGACACATTAGAACAATACAAAAAAGTTTACATAAACATTCTTCCTAATATAGCAACCAAAGAAGCATTAAAAGGAGGAATAGATATTCCAAAGAAGGATTTAAATAAAAGCATTCTTGTTATTGTGCTAGATAAGGAAACGAAACAAGTTATAAAAAGAAAATTAGTAATTCCTAATAGCATTGCAGATGATTTATCAGCTATTAGAGATGGTAAAATTTTTGAGATACCTGTAGAATAATGATTTTAGAAATACTAGCTTTGACGTTATTGTGTGCTGGAGCTTTAGTCTTATATGTAGACTACGTTACAGAGTCATCCTTGCGAGCCAAAATAAGAAGTGAGATTCCAGAAACAATGTATGCGGATGTTGAAAACATAACGCATAAATATGATACAGAATACGGAACAATTTATCATCTTAAAGCTAGAAAAAAAGATGGTACTACTAAAGATATAGAAGTAAAAAGTAAAGGAGGAAATGTTACTAAATATTCAAGAATACGTATATGATAAATATTAAGTATATTCACAAAATACATAACTGCAATTCAACTTTAGAAGTTGGTTCTTCGCTTAACAAGATAGAGAAACAACTCAACAATATGTTGCAGAACAAAAATGTTGACTATATAAAAGACAGTCAAGTCGATTTATATATAACTCTGATTGTCAATCCAACAAAAGAAGAACTTTCAGAAAGTCATAAACATACAGAAAACCTTTATTCTGTGGTGTCAAAAGCTATTGATGGTGACGCATATCTTTACTCTGTGAGAAATCGCTTGGGACATTTGTCGTTACCAAATAATTTTTATCCATTATTAATAGCAATCGGACTTACAGAATATTCTTTGGATGTTGCTAACGATATAAAGTCACAAGGTGAGGAAGGCGATGAAAGCCCAATCTTTTATGCCAAAGACCCCAAATGGTCATTTGATGATGTCATTCTAAATACAGAAACAAGAGAAAGAATTCTCCGTGCATTGTCAATTATAGAAAACAGAGAACAGATATTTAATGATTGGGGATTTTCTTCTGTTGATAAAGCAACAAAATCTATATTGTGTTTTTACGGTCCTGCAGGAACAGGTAAAACAATGACAGCAGAAGCTATTGGCAACTATTTGCAGAAATCGGTAGTTCATTCGAGCTATGCTGAAATCGAATCAAAATGGGTTGGAGAAGGTGCTAAAAATCTTCATGCAATATTCAAGTTTGCAGAAGAGAATGATAGTGTTTTGTTTTTTGATGAAGCTGATTCCTTTTTAAGTAGCAGAATCGAGAATACGGAAAGTAGTTCAGATAAGCATTACAACCGAATGTCGAATGAACTTTTCCAATTGTTGGAGGAATTTAATGGGTGTGTGATATTTTCAACAAATTTACTTAAAGATGTTGATGAAGCATTCAAGTCAAGAATCATCGATTCCATAAAGTTTGAACTTCCTGATAATGACACAAGGATACTGCTTATAAAAAGGATGTTGCCTAAACAATTCCCATTTGCTGTTCCTCTTTCAGAAGAGAATTATCAGAACTTATCTAATAAACTTGAAGGCTTTTCGGGGAGAGATATAAGAAAATCAATTCTTCTATCTTTAGCTGATGCAGCCCAAAAGAAAAAGCGTCTAGGTACAAGTGCTTTCACGTATGATGATATAACAATTGGATTTGACGAGGTGTTAGCGTATAAAAGAAACATGCTTGCAGAAAATGGTATAATGCCTACCGACGTTGTTGATAACCTTGTACATAAACAAAAACTTAACGAAAACATTGTTGACATAGCAATTTATGCTATGCTTTGCGATGGGGTTATTCATGAGAAAGAGAAAGATTTATTAGATCAATTGTCTATGGCATTACTTGGTGTGCCATTATCTGAACCTATAGAAAGCCCACAAAAAACTGTTGAAGAAATTTGCAATGAAACAAAAAATATAGGAGATAAAAAAGTATTGTTAGAAACTGCCATACGAGTTGTTTGTATAGACGGTTTTCTTGATGAAACAGAAAAAGAATTCATCAATCAACTCATAGAATTGTTTGGAATAAATTCCGATGTAAGGGATAAAGTATTTGCTTATGTCTCCAAATTAACAGCATTAAATAAAGATTGGGGAAATATACTTTTTTCAGAAAATTAATTATAATGCTAACATTCGGTCCAAAAGTAACTCAAACTGAGTTTGATACCAATATCTTTCAAGGTCACGACCCTATTTGTGCAATTCGTTGCCAAGAGATGATATTGCGTGATTATGGAATACAAATTCCTAAAGAAGAATTGACAGCATACGCAATAGAGCAAGGCTGGTATCACGGAAGTGGTACCAAGCCAAGCGATGTTGGTAATTTGCTTGAAACTTGTAATGTTGGGACACACTCACAACATTGTGAATCCGTGTATGATCTCATCAATGAATTGAAAGATGGACATCGAGTGATTGTCGGCGTTGATTCACATGAGTTGTGGGCCGAGCCTGGTTCTGAAGAATATGAGTTTTATCGTAATCTGACAAATGCCGACCATGCGCTGATAGTTACAAGTGTCAATATAGATCCAAACAATCCAGAGAACTCAACAGTAGTGTTGACTGACCCAGGGAATGGTTCTATCATGGAGTATGAATTTGAGAGGTTCGCCCATTCATGGAAGGACTCAAACTTTTTTATGATGGCTACTGACGAACCAGCTCCTTATCAGTATAATACCGAAACGCAAAGTATGGAGGTCTCGAACTTTGCTACAGACTATACGCTGCAAGAGTTTCCTTTCCACAATGAGTTTACGGACATTTGGCAAGTGGATGATTTGGGGTATGTTCCATACTATTCGGATGGGCATTTATTGAGCATAACGGATGATTTGTCATACGATGATTTTGTTTATGCTTATGGCAGTGATAGTTTTGACTCTATAGATGACTCTCTAAATATGAATGATACAGATGAAGGATGGTCGCATATAGACTATTCTGACAATGATGTCATTTCAGAAGTGATGCCAATGGATAATATGTTTGATTATGGTTTAGATGCCATGACTGATAATATGCTATTGGATAGTTAATAACATTCAAAAACATAAATGCTATGGACGATATGGATTTTAATAATGGCATGATGCCTTCACCAGACGGGGTGGTTGATCCAAATGAAGACTTGTTGGGAACTTCCCATAATAGTCCTTTTGATTCTGGGTTTGACGCAGAGCATCCTTTCCCGACTTATGAACAACTGCGTAATGCAGGTTTCAGTTCAGAGGTGGCTCATAATATGATAGATGGTCTTGACCATGCATATTCGCAGAAGGAACTTTATCATGTACTTTATGAGTCAGATGACCCATTGACTGCTTATAATGAGATGATGGACGAAAAGGTGCAAGCCACTTGTGACAAGATAGACAAAATGAATGATGATATCGAAAACAGCGGATTGCTTGGTAACACAGAAACAACCGAACATCCAAGTGTTGAGACGTCGCACTATAACGAACCAAGTTCTGTAGAGGAATCTGATGACGAAAAAGAATTGGGGTCATGTGATTGTCGCTCAGAATGCAAATACAATACTGGCAGTACCTATAAGTATGCAGATTACGGTTATTCAGATTAGAATATATGCATAAATTCACTACGTCATCGGGTAAATGCCTGTGGTATGATGTAACTAACAACAGGATAAGTCTTTATTCGAAAGATAAAGAACAAGAAACTTGTCCTGTTGTCTGTTTCAACCAACCTGCAACTGTTGATGGTAGTAGGATTACGATGTTCACCATCGAAATGACGCAACAATGCAATCTTAGGTGTTCCTATTGTTGCTATTCTGGAAGTTACAGAGACCGCAGAGCGCATAATGAGACGGAAATATCCTATGAGTTGCTGGGTGATGTTGTTGAATTTATAAAATCACACGCAGACAAAAATGCTCCAGAGATAACTGTTTGCTTTTATGGTGGCGAGGCGTTGTTAGCAAGGAAGAAAATTGAATGGATTGCAGGTCAGTTATATTCCATATATGGCCAGCGCATACGATTTTCTCTCTCAACAAACGGACTTGCACTTACAGAAAGTGTTATAGATTGGCTTGCTTCGTTTGAGCATTTTCTTGTCAATGTCACTATTGACGGCAACAAGATGATGCACGATAAATGCAGAAAGACTATTACTGGCAAAGGCTCTTATGATACAATAATAAAGAACTTAGAGTTATTCAAAAGGAAATACCCATCCATATTTGACCAAAGAGTTAGGTTTCTGTCCACTGTGTATTCTTGGAATGATGTCAAGCAACTTGCGAAAGTATGGGATGACGAGCCTGTTCTCAAAGGGCATTATCCAGTGCATATCTCTCACATCCTTCCCGACTTCTTAGACTCCGCACGTTCGTATGACTCATGGGAAGTCAAGGATAGCTTTTATAGAGAAGCGTTCATTGCTTATGTAAATGGAGATAAAGGGATTATGGGTGGTTCTTTTCAAAAGTTGGTAAACATTATTGACAGAAGGAGTCTTCACAAGCTACCTAATGAACAGAACATCAAGACTTGTTTTCAAGAACTCTATTCTTGCTTTATCAATGTTGATGGAGATTTATATGCATGTGAGAAGTTCTGTGGAACAGCTAAGATTGGAAATGTCAAATGTGGTTTTGACGAACAATTGGCACTTCCACTATTAAAGGCATTTACCGATAGAAAGAACAAATTGTGTCCTTTTTGTTGGGCGCAACGTTTTTGCCGTATGTGTATGACGAGTTTGAATTATACAGATGAAGAAATAAAGAAAATGTGTAACATGGAACGTGACACCATTGATTTGGCATTGAAATACTATTGTGATTTAAAAGATTGGGAACAAACAAACCATAAAAAGATACAAAGATGAGCATATTATCAATATTTTCAAATATAGCTGAGGGTGATACTATGTATGTAGTTATCGCCATAGTTGTAATCCTAATTCTTTGGGGTATAACCAAGATTGGTAACAAAAAGAAATAAAGAATGGGACTGCTATCTGACATTTTTGACTTCCTTTCATCTTTCAATGAAGGCTCATATATAGATGACGCAAAAGATTGGGGAGATAAAATTTGGAATAAATCTATCAATAAGAAGTCTGCCTCATTGTACTTATACCTTGTAAACGACTGCTTGTATAAGCGGATGCGCATTGTCTTTTATGATGGAAATATTGCCAACGTGACCAATGAGGATGATAGAGGCTGGACTTATTCTGAAAAAAAACTTACTTGCTCTCAAAGAAGACAATTGAATGAAGAAGGGTTGATTGAAATAAAGAGATATGACTGAGGATAAATAAGGAGGGGCATGCGGACAGAAATCTGGCAACTTTCAACATAAAATCAGCCTACCTTCGATTTGAAATTAGCCTTATCCCTTGTTGCGGCATCAACAATAGATACCAATCTACAAATAACAACTTGCAACCTCGAATAATATCGTAGTTTGCAAGTTTTTCTTTTTCTGTGATAGATAGTTTTTCTTTCCCTACTCTATAATATAAAAATGTACAACAAAAAACATAGAAAACATGAATAAGCCAAGTATTATAGACACAGCGGTTTTGAAAGACAAACTGCAAGAGTATGCAATAAAGGTGGGTCGTATTAGTGCTCGCCCACTCTTGTTGCTTTATTTCATCATGGTCAGCAAGGATACTCCGAAGAGTGACAAGTTGATGATATTGTCAACCTTATCCTATTTGATGTTCCCAATAGACTTGATTTCAGCCAAGCGATTGCCTATCATCGGATGGATAGACGAAGCGTTTTCACTTTCTGTCGCCTATCAGAAAGTGAGCAAGAACATTACTCCCGAGATAGAGCGCAAGACTGACGCTTTGCTCGACAAGTGGTTTCCTGAATACACAAGTTACATAGAAGTATTCGATTGAAATCAAAACAAGGTGTAAAACATGACAATATAGGACACACCTATGGAAGTAAAAATAAAATATTCAGAGCTTCAAGATTTTATCTTGCATAATTTCAAGAAAGAAGTGTCGTTGACATTTGTCGCTCCATCTACAGTTTCCGTGTCAACGAAAATAAAGGTCTTTGGCTTTGCGAAGAGTATAGGCGTAGAAATGTGTGTTGAGAAAATAGATTGTTCCAACCTACAGATAACATATAGTGGTAAGTTAGGAATAGAATTGCTTATCACTCCTGCCATTGCTTTCTTGAAGAAACTCTTGCCAGACAAAACGAACTTTATAACTCAGAACTCAAACAATCGAGTAATCGTAAACCTGGCAGAAATAGAGCAGTTGAAAGGTGTGCTTGAAAAGGTAACACTGAAGAGTATATGTTTTGATGAAGAGCATGTTATCATTGAGTCTTCTATGAATATACCAAATTGCAAGTAGGTTTATAGCCAGACTCATTAATAATTTTATTATGTTTTCAACACAGTTTTGGCTTATAGTTATAGGCTTTGCGCAAATGATTGGTTGCAGTTGGATTTGCAGCAAGTTCCAGAAACGCTCTTACAAACGAGAAATCCGAAGCAGACATTCTTATGTCTTGTTGGCTAAGTTGCTGGCAGAAGAAAAAAACTTAGGTGCAACATCAGTAAATGCAATGAGGATGGTACAGGAGAAGTGTATCTTGGCTTATCGGAAGGGATAGTAAAGGTGTTTTCTCTTGGAAATGGTAGATTTGCTATTTCTCTTGTTGGGGCTGTTATTATAAATGACTTGCATGTAGACATGGCTCGTGAGATTTGTAAGGATTTGAACACTAAGGAGAGTAGAGTAAGGTATAGCGTTGGCTTTGAACCGGCTTTTTCCCATACAGGAATTTCTATTACTTGTGACTTTGAGGAAGATGGCGACGATGAAACTACCGAATACGATATTCTTAGTTATGCCAAGACATATTTAGAGCCAAAGCAACAAGAACTACAAACAATATGGACTCAGAAAACGGAAGAAATTCAATAATACAAAAATATAAAAGACATGAACACAAATAAATACTTCAAGTTAGGCTTAATCACAATGTTTTTAGCCTTTTTCGGACAGTTGTCCTTCGCCCAAGAAGTGATAGTGGCTGACACTATTGACGCAGAAGAGGCATTTGGCAAAAAGCCCATCACCCAAGTACCATTGGAACAATGCGAACAGATAGATACATGTAGCATTGCCAAGTTTGCCGTTGTTTCAAAAGGTGGCAAACAGGGTATCTATGACTTGGAGAAGCATGAGAATGTAACGGAGATAGATTTAGATGTTGCAGGTTTCTCACGTCGTTATGTGTCAGAAGATGGCATTGAGGTATTCTACTTCTATGTAGAAAAAGGGATTGAACGTGGCACCATTGGCGTGGTTGGAGAAAACAATCAAACTGTTGGTGTATGGATGGACAATCCTGAATATGTGGCAAAACTTGATGAATGCACGACAATAGATAGCGTGATGACTCAAAAATGCCAAGATGTTTTGTCTGAGGGGTTGAAAATGTTGAATGGAACATACGGACAGATTGCTGTTATAGATGCACAAACAGGAAGACTGAAATCATGGGTTGCATTGGAGAAAGATAGAGATGATTATTCAGAGGGAAAGCTATTGAAACAAGCATGTAGTCCTCGCATTTTGACACTTGTAGGCATTACTCCTATGTTGGCAGATATCAATGGTTCACTCAATGACATGATGGATTTGTGCGGTGGCATATATAATATAGGTGACAGCATCAGCATTCGTGACCATAACTGGCGGTCTGGCGGTTATGGTGTAATGACTTGTCGCCAAGCATTGACACATAAATCTAACGTGGCTATGTTCAAGATACTCTTGGTAAATCGTGGCGACAATGCTTTTGGTATATGGAAGAAAATGACAAGTGACGAAAAGCAAACAAATGCCATGGAATTGGCTGCGCTCTTTAATGGTGCCTATCAGAAGAACACTTTGACATTCCCGACTTTGCAAGGAGACTCAGTTACAGAGGAAACATTTGACAACATTAAGCCTTTGGGACGTAAATATCTGCAAGAGGTATTGATTGGTCTGAACAAAGGTAAAGGCATACAAGCATCTTATGCCCCCAAGAAAGTGGATATAGCAGGAGTATATGGCAACTATCAAGGCAAAGAACATGAAAATGGGGAACATAAATTGGCAGAAACGGCATTTGTTGGAGTATTCCCTGTAAAGAAACCTCGCTATGCCTTGGCTGTAATCATCGATAGACCGAATGAACAAACTCATGGTCCAAAGGATTTAGCCAATGGCATCGTGAATAATCTTGTGGAATGGTTGTCTAAATATTAACACTTGGAATTTATGGAAGAGGTTATCTACAAACATGAAACGAATGGTGAGTTCACAGGAATCTATGCACAAATAGAAGATGGCAAACTCACCATTACCGAGCAAGATATGGGTGAATTTGAGAAAGAATATTCAAGAGACGGCGAGGTTGAGTCTTTCGTATTCTTTGATGTGGCAAATACCAATCGTCTGATGAGGTCTTTGCACGCATCTGACGACTATAGTCTTATCGAATCATTAAAAAAGAAGTTCAAAAGACATGGGAGTTGCATGAAAAGCGAGATCTGCTATTATTGCGATGAACATGACATCAAGTATCAAACACAAGTATATTATTGATAGAACAATATGACACAGCAAGCCAAGATTCCCATATTATTGAATATAATATTGTCGGAAATATTACGTTACAGATAGATTAGAGGTTACATTTCCCTCTATACTATCATAAACTAAAAATAATCGTAATATGGAGATAAGATATGCAACAATAAGCAAGACTGGTAGAAGGCATAATAACGAGGATGCTTACAAGGTCATTGATATGTCACCAAACAATCGGTTTCTGGGAATAGTCTGTGATGGCATGGGTGGTCATTCTTTTGGAGAGACTGCCAGTGAAACTGTATGCAATACTATATCTGACTTTTGGAAGAAGCATATCAGTACGCCCGATTGTGACTCAAAGGTAAAACTCGCTTGCAAGAAAGCAAGTTGTGCCATTGATCAAAAGGCATTTGAGCTTCATCATGCAGAGATGGGTACGACTATGGTCATGGTAAGTATTGAAAACGATGTGGCGACCATTGCGCATATTGGTGATAGTCGCTGTTATGTACAAAGACCTGGTGATGGATTACTTTATCAGACAAAAGACCATATCCGGCTTGATTTTGGATGGGAAATTGTTGCCAAGTGCTTCTTCTCTTACCGCCCAGAAGTGGGAGTACCTACCAGACATCCGACAAATCAAACTACAGACTGGTGACAGAGTTTTACTTTGTTCGGATGGACTATACAAAAGCATGGCTCCTGACATTTTGCAAGCAAGGATGATGGATGACAAACCATTGGAAGAGATACTTGACGTTTATGATTTCCTTTGTAAGAAACAAGGAGATGACAATTATACGGCAATATTGATTGAATGTTTCTGAATATAGGGAAAAGAATTATGAAGACTCGTTATACATTGTTTGTATTGGGTGTTGCACTGTTATTGATAGCTTCTTGTAATAGAGAAGATATAAGCATAACCTATTTCAAACAACTGCAAAGTACTTCTGACAACACCAACAAGGAAGACTCCTTGATGATGCCTTGTGGATTTATAGAATATGACTCCGTTCGATTCTCGGATGGTTCATATGCTGTACATCGTTTGCAATATGCACCGCAGAACAGTCTGACGGAGTTCTTTGATAACAAGGGACGAACGATTGCCACGATAGCAAGGGCATCGGAATGTTATGCACAAACTCTTGTGTATGATTACGATGATGAAGGACGGTTGTCTCATCTCCTCCAATATAAAAGTGAAATCTTTGAAGGCTTGGATTCTGACAGCGCAAGTTATGGAAGGAATAAAAATGGGTATCTTGGCTTTCGGCAAATGAAAGCAGATATGGTTTATGAACATCCTGACACTGCAAAATACCAACAGACGAACATCGAATATGATAAAGATGGCGATGCTGTTAAAGCCTATATGGTATATAGCAGTGATAGCATTGTTGCACCAAGCGGATATAAGTTGACCATAGCGGTAAAACCTTGCCTGAGTTTTTTGCAAAGCGACTTGCATGGTGGCTTTAATATTTTCCATGTCAAAATGGAGCCTAAAAGAAAGGATATGCCAAAATATAAGGTATGTCGATATGCAGATTATATGCCATCTATGGAATCGGACTATCGGAATGGACGCATTGTCAAAACAGTTTGGCATCGTGATCCATGCATAGAGCCAGATGACAAAGACCTTACCTTCATTCCTGTATGTAACGGAGATAAGAATGTCTATTCCGTTACATGGAAAGATGGTAGCAAACATGAACGTGCATATAAAAACGGTCTGTTGGCATATAAGCAGGAAATCAGCAAGTATGGTACGGTGTTGAAAAAGGAAACATATACCTTTCCGTCCAACAACAAGGTAAAGGTTACCTATGAGACTATTGATTATAAAACCAAGAACTTGAAAACACAATCTGTCTCTTTGGAAGATGTGGATAACATGGATGTGTACCATGAGGATATGAATGTAGTCAGTGAAAATTACAGATGGGAGAATTATTACAACAAATAAAGCTTACGACTATGGATAAAAAGAATTTTAAGGATGCCTATGATATAGGTGAGAATATGGCTGTGCTTAGTGGTGAAGGTAAAAGTTTTACCATCATCAATAAGGAAACAGGTAACGCAAGACAGCTTGTAAATGAAAGTGGAGCACTACTTGTGGCAGACAACGAGATAGACTTCGATGCAATCAAAAAGGGTTGTCCCGATTTCAATGGTTGTAAAACCGTTGAATACTGGTTCGGTAGATACAGCAATTTTAAGAATGGTGTTTGTGCTATCTGTTGGACTGTATATCCAGATGGACGTTACTTTGCAGATGAAGATGGCTTCGGCATGGAAAGTAATAATGAAGAAATGGTCTATTGCATCATCAATAAAGATTTGGAAATCATCGTGCCATTCCAACCGATGGCTGATGTCAAAGAAATGTTGAAGAAATACGAAATGTAAGTATGCTTGTTGTTCATCCCAAAGACAGAACCACTTCTTTACTATCTATTCTGTATGAAGGTATGGAGGCAAACATAATCAGTAACAAATGCTCCAACAAAGAAATGGAGCATTTGCTACATCATGTTTCCACACAAGAACGGATCATGCTACTTGGTCATGGCTCTGACAAAGGACTTTTCTATCGTGAGGATGATACGAAGAACGAATTTGACAAGATTATAGTTGGCCATCCGCACAGTTTCCATTTGCGCAAGCATGGCGGTAATCTAATTGGTATATGGTGTCATGCAGATAAGTTTGCAAGAGCGGAAGGTCTGCATGGGTTGTTCTCTGGTATGATAATATCTGAAGTTCAAGAAGCCACGGCATATGGAATTGTGGCAACACAACAAGAAATTCTAAAGTCTAATACAGTTATGTTTGAACACTTACGCAGGTTGCTTGATGAGGATATTCCTCTATGCGAAATACCACTACGCATTAAAAACATGGATGCTGAGAAAACTTCACTGTCTGTGTTTAACTATCACAACTTCAATTACATCTAAGTTAAAAGGTTATGCAAGTAATAAAACTTAATGGTGAGCATTTGACATTCAAAGGCAGAGTTTATGGCTCTGTCGGCATAGAATATCGTATAGAGTATGATGAAACAGCTTTTCATGTGGAATATAACTGCAAATATGTATCTTCCCAAGAAGATAGGAACATGTTAGAAGGTGCAGACGAATCCACAGTGACATACGAACTTACTCCTTTAAAGAGAGGAATATTTAAGATTTATGAAGTAGAAGGTTTTCGTGGTAAGGAAACAGCAAGAAAAAAGCATACGATAGTAGTCGTATAATTCTAACTAAAGAAAGGCAAGATGAGTATATCAAGACAAGATAAAATTCGTGGTTCACTTCTTGGTGGAGCAATCGGTGATGCGCTCGGCTATCCTGTTGAGTTTATGTCATATTCCCAAATAAAATCAAAGTTTGGAGAAAATGGCATTACAAGATTTGAGTTGAATAAGGATGGAGTGGCGGAGATTTCCGATGACACACAGATGACATTGTTCACAGCCAATGGCTTGTTGTTTGGACATACAAGGGGTGCTATGCGTGGAATCATGGCTAATCCAGAAGATTATATCCGTGATGCGTATGTGGAATGGTGGCAAGTTCAAACGGACAATATCGACTACACAGCTTGGCATTCCGATTGGATTCGTGAGGTGAAGGAACTGCATTCAAAACGTGCTCCAGGAAATACTTGTATGCAAGCACTTCAAGCTATTTCATTCCATGAGAACGTATCTAACAATAGTAAGGGATGTGGGGGTGTCATGCGCATTGCGTCTATACCTCTATTTTATAATGGTATGAAAGACCATGACAAGTCACATCTTATAAATTATAACCAAAATGTTGTTGATGAAATAGTAAGGGCAGCGGGTGAAACTGCCAAGATTACCCACAAGCATCCCCTTGGTTGGATTCCAGCGGCTTTGCTCGCCTTCATCATTGATGAAATGTTGGACTGCGAAAAATCCGAAATGACCAGTTATCGGTTTGCGTTGGTTGTTGACAATGGTATAAAACTCATAAAAAGAAAATATCCAGAACAAATAAAATACATTCTGCAGCTCCAATATTTATTAGAGAAAGCAGCTCGCCGAGCAATATCCCCTCTTTCGGATGAAGAAGCTATTCGGCAAATAGGAGAAGGTTGGGTTGCAGATGAAGCTTTGGCTATCGCTGTATTTTGTGTAATGAGATACCCAAATGATTTTGAACGAGCTATTATTGCGTCTGTGAATCATTCTGGGGACAGTGACTCTACAGGTTCAATCACAGGCAATATTATTGGTGCTCTACTCGGTGTGTCTGCAATTCCGACATGCTATAAAGAGCATTTAGAACTGAAATGGTTAGTTGAAGAACTTGCTGACGATTTGGCATTAGGTATTCCTGTATCAGAATATGCAGACAATTATGATACTCCAGAAAAGTTGAGATGGATTGATAAGTATATTGAAAGTCCATCTATGGATGTTGTTCCTATCAAAAACTCTTATTTGGTTGATAGAGAATTGGGGATATATGCAGGGGAATATCCAGGGGACAAAGATGAAAACAAATGCCGTATTAAACTACATAGTTGGAGCAACTTCAAGTATTTTTACGACTTAACTGTATTTGGAGAATTAAATCCATATAATCAACACCTGAACTCGCAACAACTTTACGAGAGATTCCCTATTCCAGATTGTGGAATACCACAAGACACAAACTCTGTAGCCCGACTATTAGATGAAATTATCTATAGATGTAAAGGTAATTCTGAGGATATGAAAAGAGGTTATGAGAAAAGTGTAAAGAGAGAATATGAAAAAACTTACATCCACTGTTGGGGAGGTGTAGGAAGAACTGGTACTATTGTCGCCTGTTATTATGCTTATAGGATGAAAGGGAACGGCTACACCATTGATGAGATTTATCGTAAAGCATTGGATATGTTGGCTGATAGTTTCTCCCGTTGTCCTAAATCAAAATACAGGATTTCTCCAGAGAATCAACAGCAAAGAGATTTCATCAAGAAATTTATAGCTAATGAATGTATGTAGAATGAGTTTCAAAAACTGTATTTCTGCCATTTGGAATCAGTTGACAAGAAAGGGTGCGTGGCGAAACATATTTGTCACGCACAATGCCTTCGGGATATTCTGCGAGTACAGCCATATATCTCGCCGCAGTGGAGAGCCAAAGATTCCTTACCCCAATAAGACAGTTGCGCTAAGAGCGGCAGAAGCAATGGGTAAAAAGCATGGTGTACATTTTTCAGTTTACAAATGTGCATGGTGTGATGGATGGCATATAGGGAAGAATGCACAGAATAAGATAACAGACAATAAAGTTTCGTATGAAGCATGATAATTGAAACAACCTATGGAAGAAAATAATAAGGCAACCTCACGTAATGGACATGAGTTGAAGGATATGTATGATCCAGAGACCAATACGTTGGATATACGGTCAAATGGTCTTTATCCTTCAAATGTATTGAGCAATCTGTGCAGCAATGGATTTCGTCTCGATGGAATGGTATGTGGCAGCATGGAGGGATTCCTTCAGTCGTTGAAGAGACAAGACATCAACAAGCAACGTCAAATATGCAGTATGAAAGGTGGCAATGCCAGAAAGATGAGTGTAACGTCATGGCAGACAGACCAAATCGTTTGGTGGAAAGGGCAGGCCATTGACAGGCAAAGCCAAGCATACCAAGATTTGATACAGCGTGCTTATAAGGCGATGTTTGACCAAAATGAACGCTTTCGTGCTGCATTGATGCAAACAAGGGGAATAATGCTGGCACATTCTACAGGCGAGAACAATCCATACAAGACAATATTGACACCTACGGAATTATGCAATATCTTAACCGAGTTGCGTGATAATTATGACAAGCGAGATAAGACACAAGAACTCATAGATAAGTCTGCTTGTTATGACGACATTCTGAATGACCAAGGCAAGCAAACTTCAAAACAATCAAGAAGAAAGAAAATCATCTATGTTGACATGGGCGGAGTGTTGATGGATTTTCATGCAGGACTGGAGCTAATCGGTGATGAACTTCGCAAAGACTATGCTGGAAGATACAATGAAGTTCCAAACATCATTTCCTATCTTCCACCAATCAAAGGTGCAGTAGAAGCAATGGACGCTTTACGTAAAAGCGGCATATATGATGTGTATATTCTTTCCACCTCTCCATGGAGTAATCCATCCACATGGTCAGACAAGGTAGAATGGATAAACCGCTATTTGAATAAATACTATTGTGAACGTCTCATTCTCTCTCATCACAAGAATCTTCTCAAAGGTGACTATATCATCGATGATAGAGGAAAGCATGGAACGAGCGGTTTCAAAGGAGAATGGATTTGTTTTGGAAGTAACAGATTTCCCGATTGGGACAGTGTACTTGAATATCTAAATGTGCAGAAGAATGAAACCGTATGATTGGTGACTGAATAAGAATGTTGCCCTAAAATAAGATTAGTCATTAGCAAGGAGATTGTTCGGATAACAAAGACTATCTTCTCATACCCCTCGGCTTCATTTGAAAATTGTTCATATGTGCTGAGGGGGATTTTTATGTACTCTGGTGATAGGAATGGCTGCTTGGTTTACTCTATACTCAAAAATAGATAATGTTTGCAACATAAAAAATCATATAGATATGGAGACAAAAAAGACAACAATCAAAAGAGCAATCATTCTGTTTTGGAAGGGACTGACAGGTATCATTGCTGCTACCGCCGAATGGTTCACGGTCATTCTTGGCATGCGTGATGACTCAAAGTATGGCAAGTTCATTCGGCGTGTGGTGGGTGGATGCTTTGCAACTCTTATGCTACTACTTACAGTGGTAGCCTTGTCAAGTTGCATAAACCATTTTTACTACAAATATTTAGCAAATCGCTATTACAACCGTTCTATTCAAACTGGACAGTACCTGTCACGCAATGCTACATATTACAGCTCAGCCAGTGAAACGGATGGTTATGTAGAGACTCGTGACGGCAAGAAGACAGTTAAAGGAATCCATTGGATTTCCAAACCGTTGGGCGATGATTCTCTTGTCTGCTATAGCGATGGCAAGAATCGTGGATACTTCAATATGCTGACAGGTGAAATTGCCATCAAACCCAAGTACAAGCACGCTTGGGTGTTTTCTGACGGTTTGGCTTCCGTTGATGACAACGGAAAGATAAAGTTCATAGATGCCAAAGGTAATGTTGTTATCGACTTGAATATCCCATACATTACAGGTGCAGAAGGGTATGTTTTCCACAATGGGCATTGCGTGATGCACGGCAACAAACGAGACAAATATGGTCTGATTGACAAGAAAGGAAAGTGGATGCTAAAGGCTGAATATGATGCGATATATCCAAAGGATTCTTTCTTCATTGTCAGCAAGGGTGGAATGCAAAGTGTTCTTTTCGAGAATTTGAAAGTAGTGTTGCCACCAATGGAAGCAGACCTTTGGGTGTCTGATGGCAACATAACAGCAACGATGAAAGACCATACGCTTCGCAAATATAATTTGCAAGGACAGTTGGTAGAGAATTTCCTCATTAGTAATGTGGAAGGAATGTTGTACGATACCGATGAGATAAGATACACCACAGCCAAGAACTACGATGATGATGGCAAACTGACAGGTGAAACTGCGGAAGCAGAACCAACGCCTTATCAAAAGACAGCCAGTTGCAAAAAATATGAGGCGGAAGTTGGTTGGTATGGCTTGATGTCGCCAAACGGAAAAGTCATAACACCTCCAAGATACTGCGACATTACAGCTATTGGCTACGACTTGTATCTCTGCAAGACCGATGATGTTAGAGGTGAAGTACTAAATGGAAAAGGCGTAAGAATTAGATAAGCCTTTTCTTTGGCTCATGGAGAACAACAGGTTGCCATAAGACTACTCCATGAATTGTAAAAGGATGGTAGGATTAAAACCCTTGCCATCCTTTTTTGTGCTTATACAAAAATGGATTAAGCGGTGCATATGGTTATGAAAGAACCGTGCAGCACATCGTAGATTGGAACATGGGGAGCCCGACTTCGGAGAGGCTACCAACCCGGTAGGGCAAGGTCTTTGGAGAGTAACTCCAAAGGTTTTGAGTAACTCAAAACATACCTTGCTATGTCTTTGAGGACATAAAAATCCGCTTAGGGTGGATTGAAGTTAGCCTTCGTAAGAAGCTATCCCATCCCGAATGGAAGCTGTTCGGGAAATCCTGTCCTTTGCGGAGCATCAAGCCTTGTTCTTGTCAGAACGATATGGATGCGCTATCCATTGCTTTGCCTTTCGGGTGCAAAATTACGGCTAAAAATGCGCCCTGTACAATGCTACCCCAGACAACCACTGCAACTATCGGCAACATGCTGCCACAGGATTTGAAAACCATTGTTTTTTGGAAATTTCGTTGTTATTTTGCAGCCGAAACATTGAACCAATGATTTGAAAATATAATGAAACAAGCATTTGCAGCAACGAATAAGCCTGTCACTATTGCAGCGTCTCTTTGCATCCATGATGCTCCACTGACGTACAGACTTACTGATTCACTGTCGTACTGTCGTATTGAAATGATGAAGCATTGCAACAGTTCAAGGTCTCCATAATGGAGCAATGACCGATAGACATGGACATCAAAGTGTTCATATCTTTGAATTGGCAGGAAATCATAGAAACGAGTAATCAACAATTTAAAAAGTTAACGATATGAGCAAGACAAGATTTGTTGCGTTCGCAACACAGAAAGGCGGAATAGGAAAGTCCACCATCACGGCTCTTGTAGCCAACTACTTTCACAATGTCAAGGGTTACAATGTGGCGGTCATAGACTGTGACGAGCCACAATACAACCTTGCAGACCTGCGAGACGAGGAACTGGAACTCATCAAAAGTAGCGACTATTTCAAGGCGCAAGCCTGTGAGCATTTCAAAAAGCTGGGCAAGAAGTCCTTCAGCGTAACGAGAAGCAATGCTGTCAATGCGCTTGACGACGCAGAGACAGTGTTGAATGAAACAGAGGTTAAACTTGACTTCATCTTCTTTGACATGCCTGGGACTATCAAAAGTGAGGGCGTCATGAAGACCTTGTCTCAGATGGATTACATCTTTGTACCCGTCAGCGCAGACCGCTTTGTTGTAGAAAGCGCAATGAGCTTCATGCAGTTGTTCCACGACAACTTTTTGACACAGGGTTGGTCGGTCACCAAGAAACTTGCTTTCTTTTGGACAATGGTTGACAAACGAGAACGAACGAGTTTGTATGATGTATATGAAGGTATGTTCAAGTCTCTCGACTATTCGGTTCTCAACACACGACTGCCAGACAGCAAACGTTTCAGAAGAGAGCTGTCGGAGAACAGAAAGGCAGTGTTCCGTTCCACCATCTTTCCATCAGACCCAAACCTGTTGCGAGGGAGTGGCATCAAGGAGTTGTCCGACGAGATTTGTGAAATCATAAAGACATGAGCCTATGGTAAGCAGAAAAATCAACACTGACGCAATAGATGAAAATCTGCTCATTGCCTCTATTGGCAAGAGCAAGATTGGCACGACAACGGCATCCATTCTTGACGGAGCTTCCCAATCCCAAGTGAAAGATACCGAAGAGAAAGAAGAGGTTGGCTGGAAGTCCCAATGCTCGCAGACCGATAAGTCGCCAATTTCACGCAAGCCTCCCAAGGCTTCTTCGGAAAGTTACGATTCGGCATTCTTCAAGCGAAACGAGATAAAGACTCGTCAATGCGTTTATATCAGCCGTGAGATACACAGGAGAATTTCAAGAATAGTCAGTGTGCTCGCAAAGCATGAGTTGACAGTCGGTGGTTACATCGACCTTATTCTTGAGAGACATCTTGAAGAGAACCAGGAAGAAATCAACGGCTTGCTGAGAAAAGAGATTGACGATTGGAATGTGTAACAAAAAGGAACAAGCATGACAATGGAAACTATATTCTTGATAGTCTTGGCTGCATTCAATGTTTGGACTATCTATTTTTACAACAAGTTGCTCCTTGAAGTTGCGAACGGCAAGGAAAAGGAGAAAAAACCGCCTATCGACCCGATGGCACTTGTAGGCAAAAGTCTTTTCAAAGTGTCCCAACTGCGGAAGAAAGAAGAAACGGAACAAAAACAAACAGAATCCATGTCCGTATCGGATAATGACGTGACATTTGACGATTTTCCAAAGAGTACGGCACGGATTTCTGACGAACAGCTTGATGACGTGTTTACGAATGTTTGCATAGAAGATATTGGTGTGAAATATTCTGACAATGAGGAAGATGCCGATGTGCCACAAGCCAAAGGGTCAAGTTTTGAGGACATTGACGCAGCTGTGAATACCGTCAAGGCACCGAAAGCAATGGACAAAGAGAAAAGACATGCAGGCAAGGTTTTCCATGAGATGGATGGCAACCAATTCTATGAGAAATTCATGGAGAACAGCAAGGAGTGCAAGAAGAACATCCATGATTACGTCACCTTCTACTTGCAAACTCACAAGATTGTAGAGATTTCCAAGCCAAAGAAAGAGTTTAAGGTGCCAGACAGTATAGAAGACTTCAATATCCTCGACTTTGTATAACAATTTAATAAGGAGAATTATGGAAAGAACAGAAGAGAACAATGCAACAAAGGATAGATTTGCACATGTGGGCAAAACATTCTCGGAAATGGACAGCGAAAAGCTACAAGCTGAAATCGCAGAACGCTCAAAGATTATTAAACGCAAAATAGATGGTTGATGGAATTGCATATGTCAGGTATCTGACAAAAACTGTTGAAGTCGGATTTTCAATAGTCAACAAGTATTTCAATAGCAGAGAATTTGTATAACAATTAAAAAATGATTATGGCAGACAAAACAAAAAACTGTGGTAAAGGACAACTCACTTCGACAGATGCCAAGGAGTTGTATGAGGCTTTCATGAGAAATTATGAAGAGACAATGGAGGAAGTTGGGAAACAGATTGACGCTTGTCTTGAAGAGACATTTCAAGACCGTACATCGTCAACTATTTCCGACAAGGAGGAGTGTTTTGATGAAGATGCAGCATATGAGAATTATGATGTGGGTGAATTTGAGCCAATCGACAGAATGGAGAAAGAGCGTGCTGAGCAGTATGTCGGTAAGTTCATGGCAAATGCAGGTTTTACCGCAAGATATGGCAGACATGTTGGCATCAGCGAGGACATTCATGAGCGTGTGACTAAATTTGTCAGTATCGTAGGCAAGGGAAAGATTTCCATTGCAAGTTATGTGGATAACATCATCAACGAACACTTCAATGCCTATGCAGCCGAAATCAAGGCTGCATTCGATGAAAGTCTCAAGTCGTATCGCCTCTGACAATAAATTAAGAGTACGCCAATGAAAAAGAAAGACTACGGCTAAAATCTCAGCTTGCCACTGAATCCACAGGACGGCATCATGCCGCATTAGTAAGCAAAAGTGTCAATCGCCAGATGGGACTATCTCCCAAGGAACAGAAAAAACGATTTATGAATAAAGGACAGTCCTTTTGATTTGGGCTGTCCTTTGTTATTCTGCAAGCATCGCAGATAAGGAAAAAACGGTTCTTTGCCACTTTCTTTCCGCTCCTCGGCTCATGAAGAAAGTGGCGGAACGAATTTTCATCGCTCCGCCGATATGGATTTTATGTTGTT